>Ga0326728_10000157_pt1 | contig 277066 bp, 225 predicted proteins | sample MB3enrmetagenome_FD_207602 | JGI IMG/M metagenome (GOLD analysis project Ga0326728, IMG submission 207602) | Lab enriched peat soil microbial communities from McLean, Ithaca, NY, United States - MB31MN | ecosystem: Environmental > Terrestrial > Soil > Wetlands > Peat | place: USA: New York...
ATACCGGCTCCCTCAACATTGCCCTCAAGCCGCTGGCAGAGCGCAATGTCAGTGCCGCTCAGGTCATCGACCGCCTGCGTCCCAAATTGAACCGTCTGCCGGTGGCCTCTGCGTTTCTCCAACCCGTGCAAGATCTGCGCATCGGGGGCCGGTCCGGTAATGCCATGTACCAGTACACAATCCAAACCGACAATGTGCAGGATCTTTCCAAGTGGGGACCGATCCTACAGAGTACGATGAAGCGCCTGCCCGGTCTTCAGGACGTAAGCTCAGACCAGCAGAATGGCGGTCTTGATGAGCTGATGAGCTACGATCGCGTCACTGCGGCAAAGCTCGGCCTTACTGTAAAGTCGCTGGACTCGGCGTTATACGGCGCCTTCGGCCAATCGGAAGTGTCCCTCATCTACACGCAGTTAAATCAGTATTACGTGGTGCTGGAGGTTGCCCCCCAGTATTGGCAAAGCCCGGAAGGATTGAAAGACATGTACCTTCTTACCTCCAGCGGCAGGAACATTCCGCTGCTCGCGGTGGCCAAGGGCCAAGCCAACACCACACCACTGGCCATTAACCATACGGGCTTATTCCCCTCCGTCACCGTGTCGTTTAACCTCGCGCCGGATGTGTCTTTGAGCGATGCCACCTCGAGCATCACCCAGATGCAAAAGCGTCTTGGCGCGCCTTCCACGCTGCAAGGCTTTTTCGCCGGCACGCTGCTGGCCTACCAGCAATCTCTAGGCACCGAGCCCGTGCTGATTCTCACGGCGCTGCTGGCGGTTTACATCGTTCTCGGTATTTTGTATGAAAGCTTGATCCATCCACTGACCATCATCTCCTCACTGCCCTCGGCGAGCGTGGGCGCCATGCTCGCCTTGATGCTCTTTAAAGTGGATCTAAACATCGTCTCCATCATTGGCATTGTGCTGCTGATCGGAATCGTAAAAAAGAACGCCATCATGATGATCGATTTCGCTCTTCAGGCAGAGCGCAACGAGGGGAAGAGCCCAGCCGACGCGATATTTGAAGCGTGTATGTTGCGCTTCCGTCCGATCCTAATGACGACCATGGCGGCGTTATTGGGTGCTCTGCCCTTGGCGCTGGGGACGGGTATGGGGTATGAACTCCGCCGCCCCCTGGGCATCACGATTGTGGGAGGGCTGATCTTGAGTCAGTTGCTCACGCTCTATACAACGCCGGTCGTCTATCTGTCGTTCGACCGGCTGCGGCTACGGATGCTGGGAAGGCGGCACGACATCCTTATCCTTGGCCATGGGGCTGCACTAGAAGAGCAGTAGGCAGTAGGCCAGTAGGCAGTAGGCTGTAGGCAGTAAGCAGAAGAAGGATCTCAAATTTGAGATTTCAGATGCCTCGCCCCCTTGGGGGAGAGGACGGTGAATTCAAATTAGCGCAGGGGGCGGCAAGCCGTAGGGGTAGGGCTTGCCCTACCCTGTGGTTGGGCGGCAATGGATACAGAGGGGACGGCAAGCCGCCCCCCTACGTCGGGAAGGTTAGGGGGTTCATGAGATTATGACTTCTTTCCATCTAAGAGCCGGAATGTGTCTCGCCGTGACCTCTTTCCTCCTGGCAGGGTGTGTGGTCGGCCCGAATTACCACACACCGACCGCCGAAACTCCTGCGGCATACAAGGAACTCACTCCCACTGACTACAAAAACACGGAGGGTTGGAAAGTGGCGCAGCCGAAAGATGATGCGCTTCGCGGTAAATGGTGGGAGATTTTCAATGATCCTCAGTTGAATGCGCTGGAAGAGAAGGTCAATGTTTCAAACCAAAACATTGCCGCTGCTGCCGCAAGCTTTTTTGCCGCGCGCGCCCTGGTCAAGGAAGCTCGATCACAGCTTTTCCCTACCGTGACGACCAACCCATCCATTACTGCGCAACGGCCGTCGGCCACATTATCCAGTGGCAAGGCGGGAGGTTCCACATCTTCCTCGACAAGTACATTTACTGACTATACCTTCCCATTTGATGCGACCTGGCAGCCGGACTTGTTCGGCCGCATCCGGAACACGATCAAATCGGCGGCCTATGGAGCGCAGGCCAGCGCGGCGGATCTCGAGAATACCCGCCTCACTGTCCAGGCCGATGTTGCTGTGGATTACTTTCAACTTCGCGGACAGGATGCGTTAAGGCAGTTATTGGATTCAACTGTGGTCGCTTTCGAGCAGGCTCTCGATCTGACCAGGGCTCTGTACGAGACAGGCATCGACTCGGACGAAGCCGTGGCGCAAGCCGAGACTCAACTCGAAGCCACGCAAGCACAGGATGCCGCTCTGGGCATCCAACGGGCGCAGTTCGAACATGCCATCGCCATGCTGACCGGCCAACCGGCGTCGACGTTTTCAATTCCCATCGCGCCGCTCAGCTCGAGCCCTCCGGCGATTCCCTTCGGCGTTCCGTCCCAGCTTCTGGAGCGGCGTCCCGACATCGCCGAGGCAGAGCGCCTGGTTGCTCAGGCCAACGCCCGGATTGGCATTGCAAGAGCAGCATACTTTCCGACGGTTACGTTAAGCGCCGCGGCAGGACTCGAGAGCACTGTGATCGCGAGTTGGTTCACATGGCCGAGCCGCTTTTTCTCGATTGGCCCGGCGGCTGCGGAGACCCTTTTTGCCGCGGGGTTGCGCCGGGCCACGGTGGAGCAATTCAGAGCCCAGTACGACGAGACAGTGGCTAACTATCGGCAGACGGTCCTAACGGCTTTTCAACAAGTTGAAGATAACCTCGCGTCGCTGCGGATCCTTTCGGCAGAGATTCAATATCAGGACACGGCGGTTAAATCGGCGGAAAAAAGCCTCGCGATCGCCCAGGATCGCTACAAATTGGGAATCGATCCTTACCTGAATGTGCTCACCGCGCAAACCGCATTGCTATCCAATCAGGAATCTGCGGTCAATCTTAGAATTCAGCAGATGACGGCCAGCGGAGGGTTGATCGAGGCGCTCGGTGGAGGTTGGAACGCCTCGCAGCTCCCATCGCCTGCGCAACTGATCAGCAAAGTACCATAAAGCGTAAAACTGACTTCTAATCCCGCATTTCCATTTTGAAGTCCAATTGCGAATGCAAGGCAGGAGGAACATACGACGTGCGCGAGTCAGAAATCCAAATCCGAAATTCCGACTAAGGAAGACGGTGAGGGACATTTTAGCTCAAGGGGTTCTGCGCGATGCTGAATATTAAGAAAATTCTCTTGCCGGTTGATCTCCCGCTTGCTTCACTGGGTGTAATTCATGAGGCTGCGACATTGGCGCGCCATTTCAATTCTGAGATCGTGATGCTGCACGTCGTGACAGCGCAGAGCCATGTCGCCGGTGTGCCGGAGGACAGCCGGAAGCTGTCTCGCTGGAACTTGCTCGCGGCGATCATTAGACAGGCCCATAAACAGCAGGACCAGTCTCTCGGGCCGGAGCTTGATGGCCTTAGCATTCAGCGCAAGTTGGTCAAAGGCAACGCGGCCCTGGCCATTGTGCAGACGGCTCAGGAGGAAAAAGCCAACCTGATCATGATGCCGTCACATAGCTTCACGTTCTACCAGTTTCTTATGGGCTCGGTGACAGCAAAAGTGTTACACGGGACCGAGTGCCCGGTTTGGACCGGTGCGCACGTGCAAGAATCGCCCGTGCAGAAGTTTGCGATCCGCAACGTTCTGTGCGCGGTCGAGTTCGGCCCCCGTGCTGACAAAACTGTGTCGTGGGCCGCCCAAATGGCCGCCAAATTTGGTGCTCGCCTTACGCTCGCTAACGTCACTGCCCGCGTGGAGTTTTGGGGGGCCGGCGGCAGCTACGTCAATCGAAGGTGGAAAGAGGAGCTCGTCGGCAACGCTTCCGAACAGATGGCAAAGCTCCAGCAAGACATGGGGGTCAAGGCTGATGTATTCATCGGCAGTGGTGACGTGCCCAAGGTGCTGAGCCAAGCTGCGAAACAGAGGAAGGCGGACATGCTGGTTATCGGGTGCTACCCTTATGGCGGTCACCTGCGGACCCACGGCTACGGAATCATTTGCGCGGTGCCGATTCCGGTTCTGAGCGTGTGAGGGCGGAACGTTCTAAGAACCTGAGAGATGAGCATTATTGACCTAACAGGCGTTCCGAAGGGCACAGACAACGCATCAGCCTGACACTATAAAGGGAGTGATTCATTACAGGTTAGGCAGCCCGGAATCAGAAAAGGAGATTTCAGATGAAAACAATCATGTCCTGCCTGGCGCTAGTCGCTTTGGCAGTGTTCACGTCAGCCGCGTTCGCCCAGGAGCCAGCGCCAACCCAGCAGCCAGCAGCAGCCCAGGAGCAAGCGCCAGCCCAGGAGCCAACCCTCACTTCCGCGGAAGTGAAGTTTGACACGACCACCGACAATAAGGATCAACAAACCAAACTGGATGTTTACATCAAGACCAGTGACGGGCAGGAAGTCGCCAAGGCCGAAGGCAATGAAGGCCGTTGGAACAAGAATTCTGCCCACACCGTCACGTTACAGGTCGAGGGCAGCCCAACGAAAGGACAAGTCGCGAACGGCAGCGTTACGCTGACTCTCCACCCGCAAAGAAGGAACAAATGGTCGTTCAATTACAAAGTTACTCTCAAGTTCTCTGATGATACTTTCATCACAAAAGAATTTACCGGCTGTCTCTTGACTGAACATGACCCAGCCCGGACGGATTCTTTTAAGTGATATATGAAGGTTGTGCCTTTATCGTCAGCAAAGATAAAGTGGCGCGGACGGAGGGTGGGGAACGCAGGATGCGGGTTCCTCAGTAGTAGATTCTATCGATCAACACAAGAGACAAAGGGAGGAGTTTTTATGCGTATGAATTTCAAACCGTATGTCTGGGTTCTGGCGCTAGTGGTGGCTTCGGGTATCACTGGAGGCACGGTACGCGCTTTTGCGTCTCCGGCAATGAATGGCGCAGGTCAGGACCAGGATTATTCGAAAAACAAGAATTACCAGCTAGGGATGCGCGAAGGCAAGGACGACCAAGCGCATAAACGGGACCACTACAAGAAGCACCACTTTAAGAAAGACGAAGACCAGAAAGCTTACGAGGCTGGCTACCAGAAGGGCCACAACCCCGAAAAATAACACTAGAAATGGCAGACCGGGCTTCCGGCAATAGAGCACTCAGGCATGCACCTGAAGACGTAGTCGCATGCGGCGCCGACATTGTTTTCTCATGTCGGCGCCCTTTCTTTGACGGCAGTTGGGAAGGACGCCACAAGGTCCCCGGCGCGAAAGCTGTGGGCTTGGCGCTGCTGTGATCGGACCTCCGGATCGGCCGAGTCAGGGTACGGCACGGACCCCAATTCCCGCTCAGGCGGAAAGGCAACTCACCGAGCCTTATCCTCACTGGTCGTGGCTATTCCCACTGTTCCAAAATCTCGATCTGCTTTCTGATGGACGCCACCCTGTCGTCTATATCCTCGGCCTCCGCTTCGAGATCGGGAGAGAATGTTCTCAGCTTCTGGGCGTGGTGTTCCAGTCGATTGCTATCATGTTTAAGTGCTTCGATAATAGGCTTTAATGCAACTTTCATGATCACTTTACTCCTTAAGGAACGTTCATCCCGGAGCCAAGACGGCGCGGACAGGCCTTCCTCTCCAGGAACAGCACCTCACATGATGGCAGATGCACGAGACCCGTGTCCGCCCAGCGGCACTCTCCAGTAACCCCGGGGTTGCACAACCGACCCTTCCCGTGCCCGAGCCGCCTTGATGTCAGGGCTGGTTCGGTGCCGGGCCTGGCTCGCCGCTGGTCGGCGTCGTAGACTGCGGAGCGGGTGGATTGTTCCTGGGCGCGCTGGGCAATCTTTGATCGATGTACTCCATCAAACTTTTTTTGAGGCTCTGGATGGCCGGCGATAGCAAAACGTCATTCGGGAGATCATGAAAGCGCTTTTCAATCGTCGCTCGGAGGTCGCGATTGAACGCCTGCACTTGTTTGTTGAGGACATCCTGGGTAGTGCTGCTGGTGGCGTTCAGCCGGTCCAGAGCTGCGTTCAGCTTCACCAACTCATCGTGGCTGAGTTTCGCATTCAGGGCCGCGTAATCGCTGGCGTTGTAAATCGGACCAGTGCATTGGACCATTTCATAGGTCCAGGCTTCGGTGGCGTCTATCGAAGCATGCGTGAGCTGACCCTCGCAGACGTACCCACCCCGGCCCATTCTCACGGGCTGGTTCGGTTCCGCGATGGCCCGGATTTCTTGTGCTCGTAGAGCTCCGGCAGCCAGCAATGAGAGTAGTGCAAGAGAGGCTGACCATAATGTGAAACGGGCCGTCTTCCTGATCTTGCTCATAGCGATTACTCCTTCACCTGCGAAGATAAGCCCGTGTGGCAACGGCGCCCACTCTCGAGCGCCGTTGCGGTAAGGGCAAAACAGACCTTGCGGCAACTCGTCGTACACTTAGCACTCCGCGCCCCCGGGCAAGACCTGCGGAAGCTGAGGGTTCGACACGGCAAGTAGTGCGGTCGCCCAAAACCTCGCACGGGACGTGCTACCCTCCGTGCATGGCGTTGCCAATCGTCATAATGATCTGCCATCTCCATTTTTACCCTTGGCTTGATTCAGTGTCAGCCCAGTATTGCTCAGGCCATTGGTCTGAATTGCTCACCGTCTTGTTGAAGCTGATCGAAAAACTTCGAGGACCTTTGCGCGGCCAGCCCATAATTTCCCCCTCGTACAAATAGAATGAGCACTTTTGACCAAACGGAAGAGCAATACCGAACAGACACGTAAACTCCCCTCAGGATATAAGCATACTTTCTGGCCCCCTGGAGGTGGGCAGATATGAAGAAATGGCTATGTTCCATCGCCGGATTGGCACTGGCAGGCTCCCTGGCCGCACAGGCACAAACTCCGGCAGTTCCGCCGTCCAACATCCTACAAATCCAAACGGACAACATAAAACCCTACGAGGATGGACCCTACGACAGATTTGCTTCGGAATCCGCTGCCTTGTCGAAGCAACTCAAGGACCCGACGCACGTCCTGGGGATGGAGGCCCTGACGGGCTCACCTCGAGCGATTTATCTCTCCGGCTTCGATTCTTTCGAGGCGCTGCAAAAGAACGAGGAATGGCTCCTCGGCGACGCGGCGACCGACGCTAAGTTTGACGCGCTGGATGCGCACGTGGCCCCTCACGTATCCGAGATCCACTACACGGTCTGGCATTACCGCCCCGACCTCAGCAACAACGTCGACGGAGCGGACATACCGCACTCCCACTACTATGGGGTGATCATTTTTCATATGCGCCCTGGTCACCTCGGACAGTTCGAGGAATCGACGAAGCTTTACCGCGACGCCAACCTCAAGATCGGCCAAAACACCCCCTGGGCGACTTACGAAGGGCTGACGGGTGTGACGAACGCCTATCTGGTCTTGGTGCCGATGACGTCCCTCAAGGATGAGGACGCTGGCTTGGCGCATATGAAGGATTTCGGCGCTGCGCTGGGCGACGAGGGAAGGGCCCAGATGAACAAGCTTTCCGAGGAGAGCGTGGCCAGCGTCGAGGACAACATCTGGATGGTGATTCCGGAATGGAGCACCGTCGAGAAATCCTGGATCGAAGCCGATCCCCAATACTGGGCGCCTGAGCCGGCCGCAAAGCCCGCGCGGAAACCTGCCGCCGGAGCAGCGCCTGCGGCAAAGGCTCCGCCCGCACAGTAACCAAGGCCGATCGGAAACGAAGGGCAGCCTCACGCGAGGATGTCCTTCGCGTTTTTGCTCACATAAGTGATTCGAGGTTTCCGGCTTTACGGCCGCGGGGAGGGTCCAGGTTGAGATACTGAGGTCCCCCCCGAGTAACCCATAGAGCGAGAGGAGAGTCATGTACAAACGAATTTTGGCTGCACTGTTACTGGCATTTACTTTGGGCGCCGTGTGCCCTGCGCTAGCAACCGCGAAGAGCACGCCCCGTACCGATTCTAGTAGCTACAGGCATCGTCGGCATCGCCGGCATTATCATCGACCAATAATAGTAATTAGGGGATAAATGACTGGGGAGAGTCCCACGATTTCTACACTCAGCGGCGCGGGGGAGGTTCACACGCCGGGACAGTGGTGGGCGCCTGGACGCTGGTGGCTGATCATAGGAGCGTCGCTCATAGTCATCGCAGCCATCGTGGTGATCGTGTTGGCCTGTAACTGGCCATACACGCAACCGGCTGTCACCAAAGCGCTCCAGGACCGATTTGCCCGGACCGTCCAGATCCGCAGCTTCCGCAAAACCTACTTTCCGCCGGGGTGCGTGGCTGAAGGGGTCAGTTTCCTGCACCGGCAACGCAAGGACCTGCCACCGTTGATCACGGTCCAGGCGCTGACCATTCGAGGAAGCTACAATGGCCTTTTGCGGATTCACAAGCGCGTGGATGGGGTCGAGGTGAAGGGGCTGCACGTGCTAATACCGCCGCCGGGTCCGAGTGGCCAGCCGCCTAATGTGATGCCGCTGACGACCAGCACCACGGGCGCTTCGATCACGATTGGCGAGATCACCACGGATGGCGCTCTGCTCGAGTTTATGCCACGGCAGCACGACCAAGAACCCTTCAAGCTGTACGTTCATCAATTGACACTGGACAACGTCGGTGAGAGCGGGGTCATCCCCTACCGTGCCGCGTTGTTAAATACCGAGCCGCCAGGGGAAATCCGGTCGGAGGGTAAGATCGGCCCCTGGAATGAGAATGACCCCGGCAGTACTCCGGTGACTGGTTCCTACACTTATGAGCACGCGAACCTGGCTGTGTTCGAGGGTATCTCAGGGACCCTGTCGTCCCAAGGCAAGTTTAGCGGCACCCTCGGCCATATCGATGCGAATGGCGAAATCGAGGTGCCCGACTTCCGCGTATCAGGAAGCACCCACACCGTTCACCTGATTTCAGAATTCCAGGCAGTTGTGGACGGAACGAATGGAGACACGTATCTTCAGAACGTGGAAGCGCACTTTCAGCGAACTACTGTGACGTCGAAGGGTAGCGTAGTCGGGCGCCCCGGCCAGCAGGGAAAAGCAGTTCGGCTGGAGATGGCCGTGAATGGAGGCCGCATTGAGGATTTGTTGTCCCTCTTTACGGAAGAGAAACGGCCGTCGATGACCGGCAGTATCAGCCTGCGCGCGAAAGTGGAAGTGCCGCCGGGGCCTGCGGGATTTTTGAGGAAGCTGGATCTTACAGGCAACTGCGGCATTGGCAGCGAACGCTTCACGAACCCACACGTCCAGCAGCCGGTAAATGCATTAACTCAGAGTGCGGGCGGGGAGAACAAGAAGCAGCAAGCCGAAGACCCGGAAACGGTGCTCTCGGAGTTTAGGGGGCAGGTTTCGGTGAAGAATGGCGTCGCAACTCTGTCCCACGTCTCCTTCAGCGCTCCCGGCACGCGCGCACAGCTTCAAGGCACCTACAACTTGCTGGACCGAAAAGTCGATCTCCATGGAGTTTTGTACACCAACGGAAAGTTATCCGACACCACGGCGGGATTCAAAGCAGTGGTATTGAAGGCCCTCGGTCCGCTCCTGAAAGAGAAGTCCGTTACGGTGGTTCCCTTCTCAATTACCGGCACATCTGCCAGCCCTTCTTTTGCGCTGGATTTCACTGAAAAACGCCGGCAATCCTCTCTCCCCGGGCCCGGGCCGTGAGCCACTACAATGACGATTCTTTCTTATCCCACTTTCCGCTGCGCGGTACAATAGCGCGTGCGGGTCAAAGGAGGGGGACATGTCCGATATGATCATTCGTCCGAGTATGAAATTCATATACATGGGCTACGCGGTCGTGGTTCTGATCGTGGCGGCTTCGGCCGCTGCGATGATGCATTTGCAATGGCCGGCGTCCGTTCCGTCGTCGTGGCAGCCTTGGATTCCCTGGTTGCCCGCGCTTCTTCTGCTCTGGCCGCTGGAACGCCATTTCCGCAACCGCTTCACCAAGATGACAATCCTCGAGGACCGGCTGCGGTACGAAACGGGCATTCTGAGCAGGAACACCCGCACCGTCCAGCTCTCGAAAGTGCAGGACGTGACCGTGCGTCAGCGGATCGGCCAAAGAATTTTCGGAGTGGGCGATCTTTCCATTGAGACCGCGGGCAAGTCGAGCTGGGAGGCCATTGTCAACATCGACCGGCCGCAGGCAGTCGCGGACCACATCAACCAACTCTCCGAGAGAGGACAATCAAAAGACCAACTCACATGACAGCGGGCCATGGCACGGACTCTGTGCCGTGGGCTTTTCAGAATCGCACGAACCCGCGCCAGGCAGGGCATACCGCGGCTACGCGCGCCGATGCAGGAGTGACGGTGAATCGTTTATCAGGTACTGTCCGCTGCCGGGCCTTTGCGACACATCCTCGGCCGTAACACTTTCGCGGGCGCCTCGGGGCTACTGTAGTTTTGGAACGGTAGCCGGAGATTCGGAAACCGGCAGTTCTGCGGTGGTCTTGGGTGGAGCGCTATTCTGCGGCAGCTTCGCGGGCGGCATTTCCGTGCCGCTAGGGTAAACGAGGATCTGGATGGCGCCCCAACCGGTTTCAGGGCTCGTGCCACTCTTCTTCCCCATTCCCAGTGTCTTGAGCCGCCGATCATCGAAACCAAAATTCTCCACAAGGTACTCACGGACCACCAGGGCACGACCTTGGGTCAGGACCAGGTCTTTCCCGGCATCTCCTTCCATGCTGGAATACGCAGCCACCACGGCAATCCCAAAGTCGGTATCGGTCAGGAAATCGCCGGCAGCGTCCAGAGACTTCTGGTTTTGAAGCTTGGCCGTGTCTACCTTGCCGAAGAGGTGCTTGGCCTCGTACGTGAACGTTTTCAGCGGCGTGCCCTGGGGCAGGCTTACGATTTCGTCTTTCGCCAGCTCGGCGGAATCTTCATAACCGCGATTCTTGAAATACCCACGCAGGAAGAAATTGTGCTTCAGCGCCTCCATGTTCTCCTGGAAATCGGTGACCCCCGCTTGCGCATGGGCTACCGCATCACGGATTCCGTCCATGGTTTGGTCAAGCTCGAGATAGGCCGTCTTATCGTTGATCAGCGCCCCGATAGTGCCTTGACCCTGGTCGACCTTGGCGCTGATCGAGCTTAAACTCGCGGTCGCCTGCGTAACGTTTTTGATGGCTTGCTGGCTGCTATTGAGAATATCCTCCGACTCCTTAATCAGGTCGGACATGGCGATGGGAGGGTGGCTGGCGATGGTATCACCGTCGCGCACGTTGGCCGCCTCGCCAGATCCAAACGAGATCGCCATATACTGGTTGCCCAGCAGGCCCTCGGTTTCGATTGACGCCACGGAGTCTTGCTTGATGATTTCGTGCGTGCTGCTGTCGAGGTCCATCACCACCGTGATTTTATCGCCTGGCCGGTGAGGCAACTCGATGCTATGCACGGTTCCGCGGTAAACACCACCCACCCGGACCCCGGCGCCCACATCCAAGCCCACCACGTTGCTGAACTGCGCCTTTAACCGGTACGTTGAGGTAAACAGGTATTGCTTGTTACCGATGATAAAGATCCCCACTGCCAGAATCACCAGTGTGGTAACGATGAAAGCTCCCACCCGCATGGCGGGGCCAGCGCTACAATGTTATTCATCAACCTCCTAAGCGTCCCGCCGCATAAAGTCTAAGACAAACTTGTCGTGACTCTTCTCCAGGTCCTCGAAGTCGCCTTCGATCACTATATTTCCTTGGTGGAGCAGTGCCAGCCGGCCGGCGATGGTTTTTGCGCTTTGCAAATCGTGCGTGACCACGATGGATGCCATGGCATGTTCTTTTTGCAGCTTGAGAATCAGCTCATCAATCTCGCCGGAGGTAATAGGATCCAGTCCCGCGGTGGGTTCATCCAGCAGCAGGATGTCGGGGTCGAGCGCCAGCGCCCGCGCCAGCCCCACTCGCTTCTGCATGCCGCCGGAAATATCGGAAGGCATCTTCTTGAGATCGCCTTCCATACCCACACTCTTCAGCAATTCCTCGACTCGGTCCCGCCGCTCGGACTCCGGCATTTTTGTATTGTGCTTCAGTGGAAAGGCCACATTCTCCGCCACCGTCAGCGAGTCGTAGAGCGCCGCCTGCTGGAACAAAAAACCCATCTTCTTGCGGATTTCGTTGAGCTTGCCGAGATTGATTCCGGTAATCTCCTGCCCGTGAATACCCACCGAGCCCGCGTCCGGCTTCTGGAGCCCGATGATGATCTTCAACAAAACACTCTTGCCGGTACCACTGCGGCCGAGCACTGCGAGCGTTTCACCGCGGGCGACGGCCAGGTCAATGCCGTTCAAGACCACCTGGGCGCCGAAGGACTTGCGCAGACCTCGCAGCACCACGGGCGGCTCGCCATTCCTCTTCTCAAAGTTCTCGATCACGATGCGTTTACAGGCCCCTTTCAGTGCTTCGTTGCGAACTCATAAGCGCCGGTCTTCATGGAAAAAACATGACGATCAGTTTCACCATGACCACGTCGGCCAGGATTACAAACAGCGAAGATAAGACCACTGAGCTCGTCGCCGTACGACCCACGCCCTCGGTGCCTCCCCGCGTCCGCATTCCCTGAAAGCACGCCACCAGCCCAATGATCAGGCCGAACACAGCGGTCTTAAGGGTGGGCGGCAGAAAATCGTTGAAGCCGAAAGCGCTGAAGCCGTTGTGGATGAACTGCTGGAAGGTGATCGGCTCAGCCAGGGCATCGGCCACCCATGCCATTACCACCCCGCAGAAATCGGCAGCCAGGGTCAGGAGCGGCAGCACCAGGATACAAGCCAGAATGCGGGTTGCGGCCAGCAGCTTATAGGGATTTACGGCTGATGCCTCGATGGCATCGATCTGCTCCGTGACCTTCATCGATCCCAACTCAGCGCCGATGCCGGCTCCCGCTCGCCCGCAGACGATCAAGCCGGTAACGATAGGACCGATCTCATGGATGATCGAGAATACGACGGCGGCGGGAAGCAATGAACTGGCGCCGAATCGAACCAGGCTGTCGCGGGTTTCAAGGGAGAGGATGGCGCCGATGGCCGCGCCCGCCAAAGCCACTAGGGGAAGCGATTTCGACCCTATCTCGTCGATTTGCCGGGCAAGCTCGCGGAATTCAAAAGGCGGCGTCAGGGCGGAGCGCAGAACTTGCCAGGAAAAAAGGCCCAGTTCACCGAACCATTCGAAAAACCCGTTGATCAGAGCCTTGCTGGAACTCACTGTGGAGGACATGGGTACAATCTACAACGCGTACTGCAGTCTGATGTAGGCCGCGGCGGCGCGTACGCGCACCGCATCCTTCTTGTCGTCCAGCAGGGGGACCAAATTCTCCCGGAATCCTGGGAAGGGATGCATCGCAACCAAGTGGGCGGCCGCGGCGCGCACTGACCACTCCTTGTCCGACAAGGCTGATCCCACCGCATCAGCCAGCGCCGGATCACGCGAGCGTACGATGAGCAGCAGAGAGGCGGCCCGGGCCGAAGAATCAGGAGCCGACAGGATGCCTTGTGCGGAAGATAATCCGAACCCCAGACCCGGCACAGGCGCGAACCCTGCTGCCCCAATGCCGACGGCAATGAGGAGCTTGGTGGGAGTGTGCAACATGCGCAAGGCGCTCCGTTTCTCCTTGCTGAGATAGCTCGAGGACGCTTTAGACTCTTTGCTGACCACGGCGAGAAGAAACTGCTCTCCCTCGGGGTCGTGGAGTTCGTAAAGCACCTTGGCTGCGGCGAAGTCGACTTCGGGAACGGGATCCTGAAGAGCTTTCTTCAAAAGAGGAAGGGTCCGGTTGTCCTTGAAGTCACCCAGGGTGACAACCACAGCAACCCGGACGGAAACGTCGTGGTCATCGAGCATCGGGGCGAGAGACTCAAGAGCGTTATCTTTCACCCCTACCAGGCTCAGGGCCTGCGCCGCGCCTATTCGACCGTCCGGATTCCGGTCATGGGCGGCGTCGTTCAGTATGCTCCGGCACCTTTGGAGGGTATCGGCGGGTTGAGTCTGCCCAAACGCCAGCGACGTGCCCAGCAGCAGCATCAGTATCCAGATCCGCATGGTGATTGACTCCTTTAAGCCGGCGTCTTATCGTCGGTTATTGCCAGCGAAGCGGACACCGGCCCCAGCGCCAAACAGCCTAGTGGCTCCGAACCCCTTCGCAGCGACTTTTGATTTCCGACGCTAACCGGCATTTCCATTTTGGACTCCCGGGTGACCGTGATATGCATCTGAGCCCTTCTCAAGCAGCCCTCTGCTTCTTGGGTTTTTTCTCGGAAGCGGCCGTCGCAGCGCGGTCGCAGCGCTCAGCGTGCAGTTTCGCCGCTTCGGCGTCGTAATGAATTGCGTGTTGAGTGTGTCCGTGGGCGAGGTAGGCATGGTGCTCGGCCTTTTCGTGCTGCTCGGCCTCGTCGTATTTCGCTGCCTCATTGTAATGGTAGGCTGCGCGCTCATGATGACGAGCAGCGTAATGGTAATGTTCCCAGGTCTTCGACATGCAGCTCTCCTTATTTAGGTTTCCGGCGAGTTTCCGGGATGGGTCAAACCTCGCTGAACAGATGCTCGCACACTCCGCAACACTCTGGTTCGCCCGGCAAACCAAAGACTATTATTTCGTTCCGCCGCCGCACTCGTCTGGTCAAAATTGAACACACGAAAAATTAATGCGCCACCCGGCGGTAACTTCGACCGGCCCCACACGGTAGTTCGAAAACGCACGCCTGTTTGTTCAAAACCGCTCATCCCGGATGTTGAGGGGCAACTACCGTGTGGGGCCGGGTCGATTTTCTCATCGGTGAATCCGCCCCTGCTGACTCATCGTGCCTCAAAACCGACGGCCAGGATCTTTCCCGAGTCGCCAGTATCCAAGTCGTGTGTAAACTGAACTTGCTCATCGTCTCCCTCGTGGAAAGAGTTTATCCCCCAGCCAGTCCAATATGCCGTAGCGGACCAGGGGGCCATAGGCGTAGACCAGAAGCGTCACAGCGACGAAGGCCCCGAGAGCGTAGTACCTGATGCTGTAAATAACGTCTAGCACGGGAGTTTCCTCACCCATAGGACACCTCTCCCCTGTGAGGAAACGATGTCCTTTAAGACGAACGGACACCATCCTGTAGATTGAGTATTCGACATTACATTGAGCGCCTGACTCTCTAGGTGCCTCCATAGAATCCACAGTAGAGACGAATGGCAGTGGATTGAACCACGATGATGCCAGCCAGAGCGTGACAGTAATGGTGAGCAATCTTGAGCAGACTCCCCGACGCAGAATCGGTTGCACTAGGAGTTTGCAACCGTCGAGGGTATCAGTGAATCTGAAAGCCGCTTACGTGCTGTTCAAAGAGGCAGGCTCGGCATGGGCGGAAGACAATGCCCCCAGCATGGGCGCTGCGCTGGCGTTTTATACAGTCTTTTCGCTCGCTCCGGTCCTGATAGTCGCGATAACGGTCGCGGGTCTGGCGTTCGGGCAAAAAGCGGCAGAGGGTGAATTCTCACGGCAACTCCAAGGCTTGGTGGGTGAGACGGGTGCAAGAGCTATTCAAGCGCTCATCCAGAGCGCGAATCGGCCCGCGCTTGGCGTCATTGCGAGCGCAATTGGCATCGGGACCCTACTGGTCGGTGCGTCGGGCGCGTTTGTTGAGCTCCAGGGCGCGCTCAATAAGATCTGGAAAGTTCAGCGCAGATCAGAAAGTATCTGGTTGGGCGTGATTCTACTCCTACAAGCACGGTTCGCGCGCCGAAGGAAGCCCTGTGCATCTTCAGCACATCTGATATGGGTTGTTCGTCAAGACAACAGGGGGGCAGCACCGTCAGGCGCTACCACTGCGGGAGGGGTCTTGGTTAACAACTGCCGGTAAACGACTCGCAAAGTAGCGAGCACCGGAACCGAAAGAAAGCTGCCGGCTATACCTGCGACAGAGACACCCGCCAGGACTCCGAAAATGACCAGCAATGGGTGTAGCTTCATGCCGGCGCTGAGCAAATGCGGTGACACAACATAATCCTGGAAAAAGCGGAACACGACAAGGAACGCGATGATCGCGAACAGGTGGTGAAAGCCGCTCAAGCCAGCAACGAGCAAGACGATGACGGCTCCCGCCAGAGGACCCACCATGGGAACAAATTCCAGAGGAAAGGCGACAGCCGCCAACAGCATCCCATACGGAACGCCAATCATCGAGAAGAAAAGTCCATAAGCCAAAGATGCCACGACTCCCAACAACACCAACGCCCGCATGTACTGTGCAAGCAGCAGGTGCAGGTCAGCGGCAATTCTCTCCACCATGTCGCGCCGGGACCCTTCGGCAAGAAAGCCCAGCACGGAACTGCGCATCGCCCGCCCATCTTTCAAGAAGAAGAAACCGAGAATCGGAACCAGGACGATAAAGATGAGGCTTCCGGCGCGCGAGATGACCCCCAAGGCGGCATTCGGCAGCAGTGCCAGGAGCTCTCGCGAATGATTGGCCAGTTGCTGTTGCACCGTCGAAATGACTGTAGCCTTCAGCGTATGAGCGGAAGGTGAAACGGCGGGCGCGACCGCAGGCTGGAATTTCGAAAGGAGCTCTGGAAGCCTGGCGGCCAGGGCGTTCGCCTGCTGGACTACACGAGAGCCGATCACAATTCCAATGACAATCAGAAACCCGACCAGCGCGAGGTAGACGAGGGTGAGCGCCAGCACCTTTGACCGCCCCGGTAGCCGCCGATCAAGAAGCTTCACCAGTGGCCAGAGCAGGTAGGCGAACAGCAGTGCTTCGGCAAAGATAAACAAAGTCTCGCGAATGAGATACAGCAGTGCCACCAGGAGGAGAATAAAAACCGCTGTCCAAGTGTAACGCGCGGCGCGGCGATCAAGACCAAGCAAGATTCTGCTCCCTCCGCCACCCTGCGTAGCCTTGGTCACAAGGCTTCGGCACACCCGGTTGCCCGCCCGAGCCGCTTGTCAGCTACCAGACTTACCGACATCTATCGGGGCGGGTCTTCCCCCCACGGGTGATCTGCGCCGTCGGGCGGCACTGCGAAATTTCGGCTGGGGAGTTGCGACCCTTTCATCCTCAGCGCGGCTGATGTTAGTGGGGGCGCCATGGACCCCTGTCATCCAAGTGGCCGCTTCTGCACGTTCATCTCCGGTGGGCGGGTAGATCAGAGCCAGCCCCTCAGGGCAAGCATCGGCTGGACGCGTGAACTGCCCCTGGTTCATCAGGATGAAGTCAAGGGCCTGACCCAACTGATCAGATTGGAATTTATTGCTGAAACGTACCCCACTGGGGTGAGCCGGAGAAGTCCACGTCCAGTAGTCGCACACCAGATCCTGTTTACCTCCGGCTCCAACCGACCAGACGTTCAGGTAATCCAACGAAGCTCCAGGTTCACATCGGTATTCAACCCGTGCTGAACATGGGCTGCTGACTTTCATCAAGTCTTCCCAGCCTAGAATCACTGCAAACTTAAGGGCCTTGTCCAATTCCATGTTGAGTCTCCCTCACGAACGGATCACCTCGGTAGCCTTGGAATCACGCGCTGGCGAAGAGGTCGGCCAGGTATCGGCTCTAAGAAGTTTGTTTGGGCCGAAGACGCGTCGGCAACGAGATCGGTGATCTGATATTTCACGTCGCGCGAAACCATCGTGCATGGGCCGAGTATCCGGACACGGGCGGTGGCTTCCGAAGCCGTCTGAAGCCACATTCCGCCGACATCGCCGTAGCGCAGCGCGATGCGCACGTCTCGCACCCACCAAGAGGGAGCCTTCGCCGGCTGGCCCTCGGTGCGACGAAGCAAGTAGGTGTTGGCATCCACCCAGATGTTCCCGCGCAGCAGATTCTTGTCTTTGCGCCTGGGAAGCAGCTCCAGGACGTAACAGCGTTGGCCGCTTACCTCTTCCTCGCGGATGAAGCGGAATTCGTAATTGTCCGGCGAGATGTCGGTGGCGCCGTAATCTTTCGTGACTTCCGCTTCTTTTGCCAGCATGCGGCCAATAATCATTTTTCCCAGACCGCTCCCGTTAATCTGCTGAATGGTGTACTCCTTGGAGTCCGGGGGAACAAAGGTCACATCAGCAACCACTTCCGACTCGGTTGCTTGCCTTTCTTTACCATACAGCTTGTATTCGCGGGTGACGACGTAAGGACGAAGGCGGGCCCGGTTTTCAGCCCGGGCCTGCGTCATGCCGGCCACGATGGTTTCCACAGTTGCGACCGAGCTTCCGGTCTGAGCCGATGCGGACGCCATTGCGGCGACTAGATAGAGAAAAAGCAACCACGAGGTTTGTCGCCGCGCAGCCACGTAGAAAAAACTCCGTCCTGCTTCGCGAATCTCGAGCCACCCGTATTGCGGCATAGGCGCACCCTCCGCGACCATTCGCCGGGTCTTCGACCGCCTCACGAAGAAGATCGGCGACCGGTGAGCAGGTTCCATAGCAACCAAATCACTGCAACCACGAGCAATAGGTGGATGAGGCCTCCGCCAACGTGAAAGCTAAAGCCCACCAACCACAGGATGATCAGAATCGCGAAAATTGTCCAAAGCATGTTGCTCCTTCCCCGTTGACATCCGCCTCCCAGCAGCGCCTGGCTGTCAACTCGGGGCATATCCTTTATACCTTGGGGTAAATCGCGTGTCAGCCCCATATTGCTCACGCGTCTGGTCAAAACTGCTCATCCGGTTAATGACGGGTAACTATTGGTGGGGTCGGAACGCCCTAGAACTGCACAATCTTATTGCGAAGAGCGTAACGAATCAGGCCGCTCAAGGAATGGGTGTCGAGCTTGTGCATGATGTTGCTTCGGTGGGTTTCTACCGTGTGAACGCTGACCCCCAAGGTGGCCGCGATCTCTTTGTTACTCTTCCCCTCTGCCAGAAGCTGGACAACTTCTCGCTCGCGAGGGGTCAGGAGGTCACGAGAGCGTTTCCTTCTGCCGGTTGTCTCGCCCCCTTTCAGGTAGCTCTCCACTACGAGCGTGGCTACCTTGGATGAGAAAAAACCTTTGTGCCGGCCAAGCGCCGCCACGCCCTCTACCAAATTTCGTCCTGCGTCGGACTTCAGGACGTAGGCACGAGCGCCTGATTCGACCACTCTACGTATTAACTGTTCGGACTCATGAAGCGTCAGGATAAGCACCTCGGTTCTGGGAAGGGCTTTCAGGATCTGCCGCGTGGCCTCCAAGCCATTCAATTCCGGCATGCTGATATCCATCACCACAACGTCAGGCTTCGTCTGTTTTGCCAGTTGAAGAGCCTCCCGGCCATTGGCCGCCTCCGCGCAAACTTCCCATTCGGGACGGACTTCCAGAAGCGCTCGCATTCCCTTCCGCACCACCTCGTGATCATCCGCCACCAGGATACGAAGCGTTTTCACTTAACGACCTCGGCATTCGGAATCAGCACTCGGATGGTCGTGCCTCGGCGGCTTGATTCGATTTCTAGCCGACCCCCGAGTTGTCTGGCTCGTTCGCTCATGCCCATAATGCCCACTCCAAACTGTCCGCTGTTCTGATAGCCCGAGTGGAGCGCCTTCGCGGGCATCCCCTGGCCTTTGTCCGCTATTTCTAACTTCACCTCAGTCGCACGCCGTGAAAGCCGTATGCTGGCTTTCGGACTTTTGGAGTGACGGTGGACGTTGGTAAGGCTCTCCTGCACTACGCGAAAAAGGGTCGTCTCTATCTCCTGGGGCAGCCGGCCAAAACTGGGAGGCACCTTGAGATCGATCTTGATTCCGCTTCGCTCGGCGAACCCCTTAACATACCAAGCCAAGGCTGAAGCCAAGCCATCTTCATCAAGCAGTGGCGGGTGTAACAAGTAAGAGAGGGTACGCATCTCGTTCAAGTCGTTCAAGGACTGCTCTGCCACCTCGAGACTTCCAGATAGAGCTTGGCGCGCTTTCGGTTTAAGCCTGGCAGCCGACTTGTGCGCCAGGGTGAGGTTCGTCACCAAGCCGACGAGGTTCTGACCTATGGCGTCGTGGAGTTCCCGGGCAATGTGCCGCCGCTCCTCATCCTGCAACTGCAGCAGACGTGTGGAAAGCCCGCGGAGAGCTTTTTCACCTTGCTTGCGTTCGGTGAGGTCTCGCATGACGGCCAACACACAGCTTGATCCCGTCTCATCAGCAATCGGGACCGCATAAGACTCCGCCCACCTCCGCGTACCTTTGAGCCCGACAATCTCGAATTCTAAATTGGCTCTATTGCCGCTGCAAACTCCCTGCAAGAGAGCTTTGAATGCCGCCCGGTGCTCAGGAGCAATCAAGGGAAGGATTGACTTTCCATTTACCTCGGCAAAGCTCTCAGCCTCGATCATGACCAAGCCCGCCGGGTTCATTTGAAGGAGGTCGCCGTTGCACGCGACTTTCGCGACACATTCCGGCTCGGTTTCAACGATGGCACGCAAATGGCTTTCACTTTGCCGTAGCGCCTGCTCAGCCTCCTTGCGCGGGGTAATATCAATGATGGTCCCTAAGATGAACGGTTGGCTGCCTGCCTCCCCTTCGATCAGATTCTCGTTAACCAGAACCCAAACCGGGCTGCCGTCTTTTCGCTTAAGGCGCAATTCCACATTCGAGAGGCTCTTATCCGCCCTTATGCGGGCGGTGATTGCCTCCGGCTCGCGGGGATCAAAGTAAAATTCCTGCACTGGATGAGCTAAGAGCTCTTCCCGAGAGGCAAATCCGAAGACTTTGACGAAGGCTTCATTGCAGTCCGTGATGCGGCGGTCCAGGGCAGTGCGGTATACCCCGGCAAGGTTTTTTTCAAAGAGCAGGCGATACTGCTCCTCGCTTCTCTGGAGCGCTTCCTTCGCTTGCATCCGCTCAACCGCATAGAGGACGGCGCGGCAAATCCACTCGCCATTCACCTTTCCTATGACGAGGTAATCTTGCGCCCCTTCCCGGACTGCTTGGAGGCCCAGCTTTTCATCGGTAAGACCCGTTAGCACTACGATGGGAGTGCGGGGGAAATGATTGTGCAACTCCACAAAAGTGCTAATGCCCTGGCTGTCCGGGAGCCCCAGATCCAATAACACCGCGTCGATTCCCCCCTTCGCCAGCCGCTCGACCGCCGCCAGCAAGCTTGGGGCATCCTCCAGGGCAGCTAAGGCGGGGTTCGCTTCCTTCAACATTTCCCGGATCAGGCGGACATTTTCCGGATTATCCTCCACCAACAAGACCTTAATCGGATCGGATGTCATGGTGTTTTTCCTTGCGGAAGTTTCACGATCGTCAACCCAAAACCTTCAATCGACTTCACAACCTTGACAACCTGTTCTAGATCCACCGGCTTCGTCACGTAACTGAGCGTATCAAGGATGGTCCGTGCAAGGATTTGGGGTGCTTACGAAAGCCTAACGGCATGCTCCTGCTTGCGCTTAGTGCCACCATCAATCATCTTTGAGAAGTCTCCTGTCCTTAGGACAAGGATTGGTGACGCCTAGAACCCACCATGCAGCCAAAATAGCGCACTCGGACTCTCTGAGAAGCCGAGAGTGGAGGATTCTCACATACCGTGCAGCCCAGCTTGACGCACTTGTTAGCAATTATCAAGCATTAGCTTGGACTACACCATTGCCATTCGTCTCTACTGTAGTTTCTGTAGAGGGACCTAGAGATTCAGGCGCTCAACGTACTGTCGAATACTCAATCTGCAGCATTGTTCCTGTTCCTCCTAGAAGATACGCTTGCGTAGTCCAGGGAGGACTGCCTTAGATCGGGAAGAATCCTGATTGTCGATGGCGAGGCATTCGAGGTATAATAACAGAAAGGGACCTTTCGCACCGCGTGCTTGCTTCGAGCAAGCAGAAGCGAGGTTGTTATGGCCCTAAAGAAAAGCCAGTCTCAGGCTGTTGCCGCAAATAATGACAAGCCGGGCGTCGATTGGGAAGGCTTCCTCGCTGGATTCGCCGGCGGGAAAACCGACATTGAATATGGCGCGAACCGCAACATCTTCTGCCAAGGACAACCTGCGGATTCCGTCTTCTACCTCCGACGAGGCAAGGTGAAGATCGCGGTAACATCCGACCAAGGCAAGGAAGCGATCGTCGCCATCCTGAGCGCGGGTGACTTCTTCGGCGAGGGATGCCTCGCCGGTCAGCCGCTGCGCATCGCCACGGCTACCACGCTGACAGATTGCAATCTGGTGAGGATTGCGAAGCCGCTGATGGCGCGCATGCTGCACGAAAAGCACGAAATCTCGGAATTGTTCGTCATGCATCTGCTTTCACGCAACATCCGATTCGAAGGGGATCTCGTCGATCAGCTTTTCAACTCCAGCGAGAAGCGTCTGGCTCGCATTCTCTTGCTGCTGGCTCATTTTGGGAAGGAAAGTAGAGCCGAAACTATACATCCCAGAATCAATCAGGAAAACCTGGCGCAAATGGTCGGCACAACTCGGTCGCGGGTCAGTCATTTCATGAATAAGTTCAAGAAGCTGGGCTTTGTCGATTACAAAAGCGTCGCCGGGGGATTGACGGTTAACAGCAGCCTCTTGAGCGTGGTCCTGCACGACTAGCCTCATGTAACCGGAATAGGTGTTAATCCCCAATTATAGGATGGTATTATGTAAACATCCATGTATAGCTGCATTTCTAGAGAAGCAGTCTATGGTGAGGGGACCGAGCGGCCCTCTTGAGTAAGGGCGACCCGCGAGGCGGGGCGACGGCGCCGCTACTGACAAGTCGGCGTAGATCGCCCGGGCCGAGGATGAAGCCAATGGCACAAAAGAAGAAAGCCAGCCAGCCATCTTCCAAAACGTTGCCGAAAGCAGCCACCGGCATCCAGGGCTTGGACGAAATCACGTTCGGAGGGTTGCCCCGCGGGCGTCCCACTCTAATCAGTGGAGGCGCCGGTTCCGGAAAGACACTGTTCGGACTGGAGTTTCTGGTTCGGGGCGCCACCCAATACAATGAACCCGGTGTGTTCATGTCGTTCGAGGAATCGATCCCGGACCTGACCAAGAATGCCGCTTCGCTGGGTTTCGACCTCGCCCGGCTGGCGGCGGATAAGAAGCTGTTTCTGGATCACGTGCTCATCAAACGAAGCGAGATTGCGGAAAGCGGTGAGTATGATCTCGATGGCCTCTTCATTCGAATTGCCGACGCTGTCCAGAGGGTCGGGGCGCGGCGAGTCGTCCTGGACACCATCGAATCGCTCTTCAGCGAGTTGCCCAATCCGGGTATCCTGCGCGCCGAAATCCGCCGCCTGTTCGGCTGGCTCAAGGAAAAAGAGTTGACCACGGTCATTACCGCCGAGCGGGAGCGGCCCGACAGGCTGACCCGGCACGGCATCGAGGAGTTCGTCTCAGATTGCGTGATCCTGCTGGACCATCGTATCCGGGAGGAGATCTCGACCCGGCGCCTGCGCATCGTCAAGTACCGGGGTTCGACCCACGGCACGAACGAGTATCCGTTCCTGATCGATGAACAAGGCATTTCAGTCCTGCCGATCTCCTCCCTGGGCCTGGACCACGCTGCGCACGCGGAACGAATCTCGAGCGGCATTTCCCGGTTGGATGGCATGCTGGGTGGCAAGGGCTTTTATCGGGGGAGCAGCATTTTGATATCCGGCACCTCGGGAACTGGTAAAACCAGCGTCGCGGCGCATTTCGTGGACGCGGCCTGCCGCCGTGGCGAGCGCTGCTTGTTTTTTGCTTTCGAGGAATCGCCCCGGCAGATCGTCCGCAATATGCGTTCGATCGGCATCGACCTCCAGCCATGGGTCCGCAAAGGGCTGCTGCTCTTCCAGGCGGCGCGTCCCACCTACGGGGGGATCGAAGAGCACCTGTTAGTGACCCACAAATGCATCTCCAGCTTCCAGCCCAGCGTCGTCGTGGTGGACCCGGTTACCAATCTGATCATGGTCAGCACCGCGAACGAAGTGCGGTCCATGCTGACGCGGCTGGTCGATTTTCTGAAGACTCAGGGGATCACCTCGATTTTCACCAGTTTGACGGCAGGTGGCGGCCCCCTGGAGGCCAGCGAGGTGGACGTCTCCTCCCTCATGGACACCTGGCTCGTGCTGGTAAGCATCGAGGTTGGGGGAGAGCGGAACCGCGCGCTCTACGTGCTGAAATCGCGAGGCATGGAGCATTCCAACCAGATTCGCGAATTCCTGCTCACGGACAACGGCCTCCGATTGCTGGATGTTTACGTTGGACCCGAGGGCGTGCTGACCGGTTCCGCCCGGATGATGCAGGAAGAGCGCGAGAAAGTAGCGGGCACGTCCGGCCGGCAAGAACTGGAGAGCCACCGGCGCGAACTGGAGCGCGAGCACCGGATCTTTGAAGCCCGCATGGCCACGCTCCGGGCGGAGCATGAAGTGGAGGAAGAAAGAATTCAACAGACCATCTCTGAGTCGGAATCACTTGGCGAGGAAGCGCTGCAGGCCCGCGGGCAGATGGTGCGTAGCCGGAAAGCAGACTCCTCACCCTACAAGAAGGAAGGGGGCGCGAAAGCCGCGAATAAACGCTAAATGTCGACAACCAAGACAAAAACTCGGTCGCGACCACGCAAACTCGCCCCCCGAAAACCAGAGGTTTATAAACTGCGGCTCTACGTGGCGGGCCAGACTCCCAAGTCGATTCGTGCCTTTGCCAACCTCAAGGTGCTGTGTGAAGAACACTTGAAGGGCCGCTATCGGATCGAAGTGATCGACCTGATGGAGAATCCGCAACTGGCGCGGGGCGACCAGATCGTAGCCGTTCCGACCCTGATCAGAAAACTTCCGCAACCTGTCCGGAAGATTATTGGAGACCTCTCCGACAGCATGCGGGTATTGGTGGGCCTGGACGTGCGAAAGGAAGACTGACCCAGTTCAGATGTAGGGCCGCACGGCGCTCGGCCCTACGCGAGGTGTAACAAGGCCCACATGAAAAAGCCCTCAAAAAAGCGCAGCCCGGCTGGAAGGCAGAAACCCGGATGGGCAGGGAAAATGGAGCAGGCCGACTCCGATTCTCGCCAGGCAAAGTACGTCTTGCGTTTGTACGTAAGCGGATCTACGTTGAAATCGTCGCGGGCTGTAGAGAATATCAAGCGGGTTTGTGAGCAGCACTTGAAGAATCGGTATGACCTGGAAGTCATCGACATTTACCAGCAGGCGAAGCTGGCCAGAGACGAGCAGATTGTGGCGGTGCCCATGCTCATTAAGCGGCTCCCGCTCCCGCTGCGAAGGCTCATTGGGGACATGTCGAACCAAGAGAAAGTGCTCTTCGGACTGGACCTGCGGGTGCGGGAGTAATAGCAGCGCGACATGAATTGTAGCGGCGCTTTCTTGCCTCCCCGAAGGGGAGCAAGGTTGGTGCCTGTCCGTTTTGGCTTCGCCCATGGCTGATTCGGACAGCGGCGGCCAGAGACCGCCGCTACACGGCCATGCGCAAGAACTTATGTCCCGCTGCACAGCAGGCGGAAGGCGGGGTAGTGCCTGAAATGTGCGTTGAAATTTGCCGGACAGGCCTCCGTGTTGCTATAACGAGTTGGAGATTTCAACTATGTTAAAGAAGCCACTGTTGAAGAAGCCGCTATCAATAAGTCAAATCGAAGCTGCTGTGGAGTTTTGGAACGAAATTGGCTGGGAAAGGGAAGCCGAGGAATTCGCGCAACTGAGGAAGTGCTTCCCGAAGCCCCAAGACGGCGTTACGTTGAAAGCTATTGTGCTTAACACGCTATACAACACCAACGTAATTGCCATTTCAAGGGCCGCCGAGTGTCTTAAGAGGACGCTGAACGCAGGCTATTCAACCGGTCCCGACCTAGTGGAACAACTGGTCGCCGAAATAAAGAAGGTTACCAAAAGGGAGAACTACGTTTTTGTCGCGAAGTTCGCCCACTTCTTTATTGACCAAGACCTTCCCATCCTGGATAAATACGCAGAGGACATGGTTCACGCGCACCTGGGCAAGGCCAACAGATCCACCGAGCAGAAACGGTGTTTAAGGTTTGCAAAGGACGTAGCGAATCTCAAAGAACTGGCTTGTCTGACTTGCAACTGCGCCCAGCTAGATTCTTACCTCTGGGTCGCCGGGGAATATTGGGGCTGGAAAAAGAAACCAACGCTGAGAATTAGCAGAGATCTGAGAGGCCATTTCGAGCGGCTAGAGCAGAGCCCCGAGAACGAGCGCGCCCTTAGGACGCTTCTGGGTATTGGCCTTAGCGGTGCCGACGCCTAGGCCGTCTGAAATCGCCTCGGAGCCATCGGGATTTTTCTCCAACGCACCTCTCAGGCACCACCGAAGGCGGGAAGAGGTTGGCTAACAGAAAGAAAAACCGCTCCCCACAAAAACTGCCGGCCCTGCCGCGCCGTGAATTGGTCGCACGCCTGAGCGAAGCCGAGGAAACCCTCCGTGCCATTCGTTCCGGCGAAGTGGATGCCATTGTTGTGAACGGCCCCGGTGGGGAGAAAGTGTTCACGCTACAGGGGGCCGATCACACCTACCGTGTTTTCGTGGAGAGGATGAACGAAGGCGCCGCGGTTCTCAGCAGCGACCACACCGTTGTGCATTGCAACCACCGTTTTGCCCGGTTCCTGGGAGCACGGCTTCAGAGCGTCATCGGTTCTTCCATGCGGGACTTGGTTTGGCCCGACGACCATGCCCGGCTGAATGCCTTACTCCGGTGCGCGGCCCAAAGGAACTGCCGGGGCGAGATCCGTTTGCAATCGCGAAAAGGCCCCCCTTTGCCCGTCCATCTCTCCTTGAATCCTCTCCGCCTGGACGGCACGCGGGCTGTCTGCTTGATCGCGTCGGACCTGTCCGAGGCGAAGCGCGCCGAGAAGGAGTTGCGTGCTTCCACTGAGCAGTTGCGAAGTCTTGCGGCGCACCTGCTGACCGTTCGCGAGGAGGAACAGGCCAGGATCTCCCGCGCAGTCCACGATGAGCTGGGCCAGTCGCTGACCGCGGTGAAAATAGACCTCGCCTGGCTGGCGAGGCGGCTGCCCCGGGAAAACGGCGAGATGCTCGAAAGGATCCGCTCCACGCAGCAGTTAGCCGAGAGCTTGATTCAAGATGTGCGCAGAATCTCGACCGAGCTAAGGCCTGGTATTTTGGATATGGGTTTGGCGGCCGCCGTGGAATGGCAGGTCCAGGAGTTTCAGGCCCGAACCGGCATCCAGTGCAGCCTCCGGTTGCTCACCCATGAAGCGTTTGCCCCCGACGTTTCGACCGCCCTGTTTCGTATTCTTCAGGAGACTTTGACCAATGTCGCGCGCCATGCCAAGGCCACGCGGGCCGAGGTGGTCCTACAGAAGCAACGGGACCGGCTGGTTCTGTGGATGCGCGATAACGGCCGGGGTTTTGATCAGGCGGACTCTTCCCTTTCCGAATCCCTGGGCCTGCTGGGCATGCGGGAACGCGCCGCCATTCTGGGCGGCCAGGTGAACATTTCCAGTGCTCCGGGGAAAGGGACTACCGTCACCGCCTGGATTCCACTCCCATCGCCGGAGGGATCCGGGGCCAAAGCATGATACGAGTCCTTATCGTCGATGACCACGCTATTGTCCGGCGTGGTTTGAAGGCGCTGCTTTCCGATGAGCTCCCCGGGGCTGCATTTGGAGAAGCCTCCGATGCCCAGCAGGCGATGAAAGAGCTTCGGAGAGAAAAGTGGGATGTCGCGCTGCTCGACATCACCCTGCCGGGAAAAAGCGGCTTGGATCTCCTCAAGGAATTAAAGGCTGTACGGTCCAGGCTCCCGGTCCTGGTCCTGAGTGCTCACCCGGAAGACCAATTTGCCCTTCGTACCCTCAAGGCGGGCGCGGAAGGCTACCTGACGAAGGATAGCGCTCCCGAGGAATTGGTGAAAGCCGTCCGCAAGATCCTGGCCGGGGGGCGCTATGTAAGTCCCACCCTGGCCGAAAAGCTGGCCTTGAACGTACGTAAAGATTTCACGCGCCTGCCGCACGAGACGCTCTCCGACCGCGAGTATGAAATCATGTGCCTGATCGCCTCGGGAAAGACCGTTACGGAGATCGCCGGAGAACTTTCGCTCAGCGTAAAAACGATCAGCACCTATCGCACCCGGATCCTGGAAAAACTCGGCGTTAAAAATAGCGCGGCCATCGTCCAGTACGCGGTCCGAAACGGCCTGGTGATTTGAGAAAGCGCCAAATGTAGGGCCGACCGTCCAGCCTGCAACGCCTTTTCCCGCCTTCAGCCTTCCTGTAGGACAAACACCGATTCCCCCTGCCCCCCCAAGTCCTACGAAAGAATCAGCCTGGGGCTGATGGACGTTATCGGCGTCCTGACTTACTCTGAAACTTCCATTCGAGAGGGACCATTTCACTGGCTCCAACAGGAGGCGATTATGGGAAACAGTGTTGCAGTGGCTCCGAGGATGAGTCCGCCTGTCGATCAGCGGAAGATGGTTATTGCAGCGGACAAGAAACGCCCGTTTGCTGATTGGGAAGCTGGCTTCTCGGGAACCGCCGGCGGGAATACTGGACCGGAATACGCCGCGAACCGCGATATCTTCAGCAAACAGAAAGAGGTTGTTATGGCCCTCACGAAAAAGCAGTCTCAGGCTGTTGCGGCAAGTACTAACAAGCCGGTTGTCGATTGGGAAGCCTTCCTCGCTGGATTCGCCGGCGGGAAAACCAACATTGAATACGGTGCCAACCGCAACATCTTCTGCCAAGGACAACCTGCGGATTCCGTCTTCTACCTCCGACGAGGCAAGGTGAAGATCGCGGTAACATCCGACCAAGGCAAGGAAGCGATCGTCGCCCTTCTGGGCGCCGGTGACTTCTTCGGCGAGGGATGCCTCGCCGGTCAGCCGCTGCGCATCGCCACGGCTACCACGCTGACAGATTGCAATCTGGTGAGGATTGCGAAGCCGCTGATGGCGCGCATGCTGCACGAAAAGCACGAAATCTCGGAATTGTTCGTCATGCATCTGCTTTCACGCAACATCCGATTCGAAGGGGATCTCGTCGATCAGCTTTTCAACTCCAGCGAGAAGCGTCTGGCTCGCATTCTCTTGCTGCTGGCTCATTTTGGGAAGGAAAGTAGAGCCGAAACTATACATCCCAGATTCAATCAGGAAAACCTGGCGCAAATGGTCGGCACAACTCGGTCGCGGGTCAGTCATTTCATGAATAAGTTCAAGAAGCTGGGCTTTGTCAATTACAAAAGCGTCGCCGGGGGATTGACGGTTAACAGCAGCCTCTTGAGCGTGGTCCTGCACGACTAGCCTCGTGTGACCGATCAAATCCTCGGCAGATCCCCACCGGCTCCAGATTGTAGTTTCCCCCCATGAAGTGGGATGAGCGTTTTTGACCTAACAGGTGAGCCTTAGTGAACTGACACCCATGCGCACAAACGGTATAAGAAGAGTGCCTCGAGTATTCGGTGAGAGGCAGATGTGACGTGAGTTGGAGGGAACACCTATGAAACAAAATCGAGTTATCAGCACAGCGGTTCTGTTCTTGCTTCTCGGAGCCGCCATTCCTGCATTCGCACAAAAAGGCGAGGAGGAAAAGGGCGGAGGAAAAGCCCAGCCGGCGCAACACCAGGCGCAACCGCAACACGAGCAGAAAGCACAGCCACAGCAGCGCGCACAGAAAGCCCAGCCACAGCAGCGCGAACAGAGAGCCCAGCCACAGCAGCGCGCACAGAAAGCCCAGCCGCAGCAGCGCGAACAGAGAGCCCAGCCGCAGCGCGCCCAGCAGGCGCAACGCCAGCAGCGGCCACAGGCCGTTTCTAACAACCGTGGCGGTGGCCACTATGGCCGCATTTCTGACGCCAGTTACCGTTCCCATTTCGGTCGGGGCCACTCGTTCCACATGGGGCATCCCCAGATGATCGGCGGGTACAACCGCTTCCGGTACGGCGGCTATTGGTTCGGGTTCAATGAAGGATGGCCACAAGGCTGGGACTACAACGACGACTTTTATGTCGAATACATTGATGGCGTCTATTATATGTTCAACCTGAGGCATCCCGGCTTCCGCCTTACCCTCAACATATTCTAACGATTTGTCCAGCCCATGATAAGGCGCTCAAGCGAGGCAGCCCCTTATGGGAACTGCAACGCTGGTTGGAATCTTGCTCATTGTGCTGGGGATTATCGCTCTGGCTTTCCAGGGCATCACGTACACGCGGCACAGGAAGATCGTGGACCTGGGCCCGATTCAGGCAACCGTGGAAACGAAAGAGCGGATTCCCTTGCCTCCGATTCTGGGTGGAATCGCCCTCGTCGGCGGCATAGGCTTGGTGATCGCTGGAACGAGACGCAAGGCGTAGGTACTTTTTCGGCTTTCATTTTTCCGGCCCGCAGGAGGCGCCGCGAGAGAAGGCTCTCCGCCAGGAGCCGCCAGCAACATCGGGCGTGTTTGATCAAACGTACGGCGGTTTTCAACAGCCGCTGCTGCGAGCTGGTCAGCGACCCAAGAGCCCAAGAAGCCCAACCATGATTAGGTAAAAGCCTACGATATATCTGAGGAGCTTGGGGAAAATCAGAATCAAGATGCCTGCGGCCAGAGAAACAATCGGCGAAAACGAAGTGTAGCGCAGCGTGAAGGAACCACCCCTGGTCTGCGCGAGAGCCGTGGTGGTCAACAGGCTGAATAGCAGTATCGAGACAACACCTTCTTTGAATTTCAATCCACACCTCCTGTTATGAAGAGAGCGTCCTGAACTGAACTTGGTCTGCAAGCAACGGAAGAGGTTCTATTACGCGTGTGCTTGCTTGAGTGGGTCTGTGGCAAGGGCCTGGAGGTGCTTCTCGAGCTTCTTAGTCGCCATCTCCCGCAAGGCATGCCCATAAGGAACCAGCTCGAGGTTAAACTGGTCGCAGGCGGATTCAAACTGCTGATACAAGTCGCTGAAATAGGCCTTGGCGCGAGCCTGGCCATCTTCCAGCCCCACCCCGTATTCATGCAGCTTGGACCGAGCCTTCTCGGCGAGTTTATCGAGTTCAGCGGCGAGATCGGCACGGACCTTGTCGAACTTATCAAGCGCGCGGCCGTAGGGTGCGTTGTCTCGCTCGATCCGCCGCGTAAGAAAATTGCCCTGAAGGCGGATGGCGAAATCGAACCAGCGCCCGTGGACCAAGTGCCGGAGCGCCTCGCTAACCGAATAGAACTGCCGGGAGATACGGAAGATCCCGGCTTGGAGTTCAGAAGGGCTGATGCGCGAGGAACAAACCACCGCGTGTTGAGCGTCGAAGAGTTGCCAGTCACCCCAAGCGAAGATCCGTTTCTCCTCGGCAAGGCGACGGGTCAAGGGAGGCCCGGGCACAGCGGTGAGCGCAAAAAACTGGGTGGAGGTGAGCCGTGACTCTCGGGCAAACTCCAGGGTCTCGCGCAGGGTCTCGAGCGTGTCGGCGTCGGAACCCAGCACGAACATGCCGTGCACCCGGATCCCCGCTTCGTTGAAGGCGGCGATTGCGCTGCGGTTCTTCTCGAGGGTGGAGTGCTTGTGGAACAGCCGAAGGGTTTCATCGTTTACGGACTCCAGGCCGATGAAAACCATGGCACAGTTGGCGCGCTTCATCAGTCGCAGCAGTTCACGGTCTTGCGCGGTTTCCACCCGCACCTGGGCGAACCAGCGCGGCATCTTGACTCCTTCCGAGAGCAGCCGCTCCAGCAGCCGAGTGGTGCGGGCGCGATTGGCCGCGAAGATGTCGTCACCGAAGAAAATCGGCTTGCCGTTCAACTGGATGGTGTGGCGGATCAGGGCCACCGCCGCATCATCGTCCAGGAAGCGAAATCCCCGCCCGAAGTTCTCAATCACCGAACAGAACTCGCACTCATAGGGGCAGCCGCGCGAAGTGTTGACCACGTTGTGGGTGATCCCCCGGCTGACGCGGTCGGAATACGCGGGAAAGGGGAGCTCGGAGAGTTCTTCGCAGCTCAGGTAGGGACGGTCCGGATTGCGGAGGATCTCCCCCTCCCGGCCAAGATAATTCACTCCCAGCAAATCGCTGAGGAGCGGCTCCTCGAAGTTGTCTTGCAGCCGCTCGAGTAACAGCGGCAGCGTCGAATCCCCTTCGTGCGTGACGACCACGTCGCCAAATTGCAGAGACTCTTCAGGCAGCGCCGTGGGATGCGGGCCACCGAAAATTATCTTGACCCCCGGATTGAGGGCGCGAACCCGCCGCGCCAATTCAAACGACTGATTCGCCGTGCGCGTGATGACCGAGAGTCCCAAGACCTCCGTGCTGGCCAGGCGCTTCCAATCGTCCACGTCCAGGCGCCCCTCGGGGCGGTTGAACTGTGGGTCGAGCGTGACGATGTCATCATAACCCGCGCGGCGGCAGACCGCTTCGAGCAGGGGCACGCCGCGACCGGGATACCGGAACAGCGAGTAGACGTCTTTCGCCATCCGGCCCTCCAGGCGGCCATCGACCGTGGCGGGCAACTCGACGAGCGTAATGCGCAGATCCTTCACAGAAGCACCTAGCCTTTCCGCACACAACGTGGAATCGCCTCGAGTTTCTCTGGGTGCGGCACTCAGGACTCGAAGCTACCCTAATACACCAGCCTTGCAGCATATCATGTCCATGATTTGAAATCTGTTCAATATTGCTCACCTTGACCCAGCACCTGACTCATTGGTAAGATTGACTGTGGACTTTGAGGTGGCGCTGTGAACTCCTGGCAAGTAGAAGACGCGAAGGCACGTTTCAGCGAATTGCTGGACGCCGCGATCGCGCGGGGTCCGCAAGTCCTTACCCGTCGCGGGGTTGAGATGGCCGTTCTTGTCCCTCTCCAAAAGTGGCGACGATTGCAGCAAGCAACGCGCCCCTCCTTAAAGACTTGGCTTCTCGGTCCCGGCCCCCGCTTTGAGAATCTCGTTCCCAAGCGTCGCAAATTCGAGCGCCGCCCGCCTCTGGATTTCAAGTGAGCAAGTTTCTGCTCGACACAAATGTTGTCTCCGAGCTGCGGAAGCCCAAACCTCATGCCGGCGTCCTCGCATGGATCAATGGCTTGCGGATGAATTGAAGTTGTGAAGTACCGACTCCTCTGTCCTTAGCCCGGAAACAGCGCGCCCCCGAACGAATTGCCCCCGCAAGTCATCCCCACCAAGAAGAGGGTTGAGATGCCAACGGAGCTTGCTTGCGAGCGCCACCCGCGCAGCATGATTGAACCGTTGAGGGTGATTGCTATAGAATGACACGTTGAGATCGGATCGAGACCACACGCACCCAGAAGGGGAAGGACCCTTGTTGCCCCTAGCCAAGTCCCTGCCATTTTCCTGGCGTAAGATTCTGCTTTCCCTGAGCCTTTTATGCGGGCTGGCACTGCTTTTGTGGCCGGCGCGAGCCCTGCGCAGTGATAATTTCGTTTTTTACTTGCCCAATTCGCGGCACGTGGTTCCTTTGGAAGTAATAGAGAACACCGAGTATTTACCCCTCCTTCAGGTCCTCAATCTGGTGGGAAAGCTCACCAGCTTACAGGAGAAGCGGAACAATCTTAAGGTGGGGTTTGGGAACATCCAGATCGAACTCCATGCCGACGACCCGAAGATTCGCATCGACAAGAAGACGACCACGCTGTCGGCTCCCGTCCGAGTTTCCGAGGGAAAATGGATGGTGCCCAGGGACTTCCTCACCACGGCCCTGCCCAAGCTTACGGGCCAGGGTGTGGAGTATCAGGTGGGGACGAACCGCATATTCCTTGGAGATGTCAAGCCCGGGTCCTTTACGCTGCGTTTGGAGCCGGTGAGCAACGGGGTGCGGCTCACCTTCCAGTTCACGGACAAGGTTGCAGTTCGCACGGCGTCAGTGAACGGCAAGTGGGTCATGTTTCTGGGAGACCGCCCCATCGAGCCCCTTGAACAGTCCTTCCGCTTCCAGAATCCTTATGTGACCGACGTGCGTTTCGACGACCAGGATGGACTTGCCAAGCTCGTCATCACGCCTTCGGCGCTGGGGCTGAACTTCTACCCCGTACTGGCGGAAGGCGGCAAGGTTCTTCTGGCTGACGTATTGAAGCCGCCCCCGGCCCTTCCCCAGGCGCCTCCGTCTTCCGCGCAGTCTGCGACCACCGCCAGTGCGCCGGCGGCGCCCGCGCCTTCATCCGGCGTCACGGAAGAAGGGCCGGCCACGCCGCCTGGGCCGCCTTTGCCGGTCGTGGCCCTCGATGCCGGGCATGGGGGCGAGGACTCTGGCGCGCGCAGCCGTGACGGTGTTTTCGAAAAAGATCTGGCGGCCCAACTGGTGGCGCGGGTTCGCCAGGCGGTGCTTTCGACGCGAAAATTCCGGATTGTGGTAACGCGCACCGGCGATGTCAACGCGACTTTCGAGCAGCGTGCCGTGGCGGCGAATGTGGCGGGGGCCGCTTATTTCCTCTCTTTTCATGCCGGCGATCTGGGCGGCGGCTCGCCACGCATTGCGGTTTACACCTACCAACCTCCTGCTCCGCCGCTCCCTTCGCTGGGCGGCGAGGCAAGGTCGATCTTCGTGCCTTGGAATCAGGTCCAGGAAGCTTACTTGGACCAAAGCCGCCAACTCGCTCAGGCCCTCGCGCAAAAGTTCGATCTAATCGCCGGAGCAACAGCGGATACGCCCACAGCGGCGCCGGTACGCACCCTGCGCAGTGTGAACGCGCCCGCCGTAGCACTCGAGATCGGCAGCCTGTCACCCGACAACGACGCCGGCCCGCTGACCGACCCCGCATTTCAACAGCTGTTTTCTGCCGCTGTGGCGGAAGCGCTGGCCACTTTGCAGGGTGGAGGCGCCTGAGTCATGAGCTTCCGCGCCAAACTCCTTTGGGTCGCCCTCTTGGTGGTCTTTGCCGGGGGGCTCTTCTATCTGCGCTCTCTGGCCAAGCGCACCTTCTTTGAACTGCCTTTGCATAGTGACGAATCGGCCAAGGCGCGCTTGCACGAGGCCGCTTTACAATCCGGCACGGGGCCCAATGAGATTGCCGTCCTCTTCTTCCCTTCGCTCAGCACGCGAAGCTTGGTGGCCGAGAGCCGGCCTGTGAAATGGGCGCCCGCAGCGGCGGATCGAGTCCGGCAGGTTTTGCTGGCGCTGGCAGAGGGACCACGCCAGGACCTGGGGCATCCCCTGCCTGCCTCAACCAATGTTCGCGCCGTTTTCCTCACCTCGGAGGGAACTGCTTATGTGGACCTCTCGAGCGATCTGCTCGGCAGCATCAGCCCGGGGATTGAGACCGAGTCCCTTTCCGTTTACTCCATCGTGGATTCAATTACCACCAACATCCCTTCGGTAAAACGGGTTAAAATCCTTATTCAGGGTCAGGAAGTCGAAACCCTGGAGGGGCACGCGGACTTGACCGACGCTATCGTTCCCGATCCAACGCTCATCAAGAGCGGCCCCTGAAACGTCAGTAGGGGCGCGCCTCGTGGGCGCCCAGGGAGATTGCATGTCCTCTATGCCAAGACCCTTGACCGGTCTGCTCTATTCCGGCGGCAAGCTCGTCCGTCCGGACGGGCGTCCTCCAACCGAGTTGAGGCCCGTTGAAATCGTTCCGCAATTCATTAATTCTGCGGAGGGTTCGGCGCTGATTCGCCTGGGTGAGACTCAGGTGATTTGCACGGCCTCGGTCGAAGATGGTGTTCCTCCTTTCCAGAAAGGCACGGGCCGAGGGTGGATCACCAGTGAATACGCCATGATTCCCCGCGCCACTGAATCCCGCACGCCCAGGGAGGTGACTCGGGGCCGGCAGGTCGGCCGCACCATGGAGATCCAGCGTTTGATCGGCAGATCGTTGCGCGCCGTGACCGATATGGAAGCTCTCGGTGAGCGCACGGTTTGGATCGATTGCGACGTGATCCGAGCCGATGGAGGGACGCGCACCGCTTCCATCACGGGTTCGCTCGTGGCGCTGGGCATGGCGTTCCAGAAGTTAGTCGAGCTCAAGGCCCTGCGCCGAATTCCTTTGAAGAACTACGTGGCGGCTGTCAGTGTGGGCATCGTGGGCGGGGAGACCCTGCTCGATCTGGTTTACGCCGAGGACTCGAACGCCGAGGTGGACATGAATGTGGTGATGACCGGCTCGGGCCAACTCGTCGAGGTGCAAGCCACTGCGGAAGGCAAACCCTTCAGCCTCGGCGATCTGAACAAGCTGATCGAAGTGGCTCGGCCAGGCATCCAGCAACTTCTGGCCCTCCAGCGTTCCATCCTGAAATTCGAACTCCCCTCGGCCCGCGCATAGCCGATAAGGGAAGTCGTCAGTCGTCAGTAGTCAGTGGTCAGTTGTCAGTGGTCAGCCTGTGCTCGTTAGACTTTCGACTTTCGACTGTAGACTTTACACTTTACACTTTCGACCATGCCCCCCATCACACTTCACTCGCCGCTCTACCTGGCCTCCTCCAATCCCGGTAAACTCCGTGAGTTCCGCGAGGCAGCCTCAGCGCGCGGCATTCACGTGGAACCCTTGCCCGGAATTGAGAGCCTTCCGGCTTGCATCGAAGATGGCAGGACTTTTGAAGAGAACGCGCGCAAGAAAGCTTTGCACTACAGTGCCTACGTCTCCGGGCCGGTCTTCGCAGACGATTCGGGAATCTGTGTAGATGCGCTGGGAGGCGCGCCGGGGGTCTTTTCGGCCCGCTTCGCCGGGCCTGACGCCACCGACGGCGAGAACAACCAAAAACTGCTGGAAGAATTGCGCCGCGTCGATGAGGAGTTGCGTCTTGCCGAAACATTTATCGAGGGTCAGGCGAGTTTTCGAGCGCCCCAGGATGGGAGCGGAGTTGCGCCAGCGGCCAAGTACCAACCCCTCCGCCGCACGGGGCACTATGTCTGCGTCATCGCGCTGGCCCAGAGTGGCCGGGTTCTTTGCGTGACCGAGGGAAGAGCGGACGGCATTATCCTCGATGCCCCGAAGGGAACAGGGGGCTTCGGGTACGACCCCTACTTCTTCTACCCTCCGCTGGGCAAGACTTTTGCTGAACTGAAACCGGAAGAGAAGTTCGCTGTCTCGCACCGCGGTGAAGCATTCCGCAAACTGCTCGATTTCCTGTCGCAAAAGTAGCGCAGGGCCCGCACTCCGGCCCTGCGGCTTTTCAGTGGGAATGTGCCGGGGCTGGTAAGGCCGCGGCCCGGCTTTTCGTGCTATATTGAGACTTTGTTTGGGGCCAGAAACCAGGAACCGCGGTGAAAGGTCAAATGGAACAGAAGGATAAAGGAGCGAGTGGCGACGACCGCCGCCAATACGTCAACTTCGCCTTCTACAAGGTCGATCCGGTGTGGCGGCGACTGGCGGCAGAAGAGCGCCAGAGGGGGAAGCGCGAGTTTGTCGAGGCTGTGAAGGGCTACAAACATGATGTGCTGGTGATCTCGTATTCGCTGGTGGGCATCCGCGGCGATTGCGACTTCATGCTTTGGCGCATTAGCTACGACCCACTCAAGCTCCAGGAAATGAGCGCCCAACTTCTGGCCACGGAACTCGGCAACTACCTGACCACCCCATATTCCTACTTGTCGATGACCAAGCGCTCTATTTACGTGGAAAAGCACACGCACGAAGGCCAGGAAGGAACGCGCCTCAGGCTGGTGCCCGGCCAGTTCAAGTACCTGTTCGTTTACCCGTTCGTGAAAAGCAAAGCCTGGTACCACCTCACTAAACATGCCCGCCAAGGGATGATGGACGAGCATATCGAAATCGGCCACAAGTATCCCACGGTGAGGCTCAACACCACTTATTCCTTCGGGCTGGACGACCAGGAATTTGTGCTGGCGTTTGAAAGCGACAAGCCCGAGCACTTTCTGGATCTGGTGATGGAACTTCGCCACAGCGAAGCCACCGGTTATACCGCGCGGGACACGCCCACGTTCACCTGCATCCATCGTGAACTGCCGGAAGTTTTGGACCTCCTTGGAGGGTAGCCGGAGCCGACCATGCCCAGCAAAACTAAGTCGATCAAAAACCCAACTGATGTAGCGCGGGCGTCTCGCCCGCTGTCGCGGGAGCGTCCCGCTCCCGCAAGCCGGCGCGGGCAGGATGCCCGCACGACAGCGGGCGAGACCCCGACAGGTCGGCGCAGGCTGCCCGCCCTACGAGGTAAAGCCAAGCCGAAGACGAACTATGTTTCGCCCGAACGATTGCAGAAGATCTTCTCCGCGCTGGACCAGCTCTTTCCCCAAGCCCAGTGCGCCCTGCGGCATGAGAATGCCTTCCAACTCCTCGTGGCCACTATCCTTTCCGCCCAGTGCACCGACGAGAGGGTGAACAAGGTCACGCCCGGACTGTTCCAGAAATACCCCACCCCGCAAGACTTTGCCGCCTTGCCGCAGGCAGTTCTTGAAGAAGATATCCGCTCCACGGGGTTCTTCCACAATAAGGCCAAGAACATTATTGGAACGGCCAAGAAGCTGGTGAGGGATTTTGGCGGCCAAGTCCCCCGCACCATGGATGAAATGCTGACCCTACCGGGGGTGGCGCGAAAGACGGCCAACGTGGTGCTGGGGACCGCCTACGGCATCCCCACGGGCGTGGTCGTGGACACCCACGTTTTCCGCATCGCACATCGCCTCAAGCTCTCAACCCAGAACACTCCGGAGAAAGTCGAGCAGGATCTGATGAAGCTGGTCCCGCAGGAGCGCTGGATACTCTTTGGCCATCAGATGATTTGGTTTGGAAGGAAGATCTGCCAGGCGCGCAAGCCCTTGTGCGCGGCCTGCCCGCTCGAGTCCATCTGCGACGCACGTGAGAAGACAGTCTGACTCCTCGACTCTCAGGATGACAGCTTGGCACGATGGGCGAGGGCGCGGGCAAGCTCGGGTGGAGGCGTGAAGGTCACTTTTTCTTCCACCGGCACGATTTCCTCGACCTGTTCCACTCCCCTATCCTTGAAGTAGGCCACCACGTCCTGAACGAGGTGCTCAGGAGCCGAGGCGCCGGCGGTGATGCCCACACTCTGGACGTTATCGAGCCAGGCGGGGTCAATCTTCGACGCGTCTTCAATAAGGTAAGCGCGCGCGCCCGACATCTCGGCGACTTCTCGAAGACGCCTGGAATTCGAACTATTGTCGGAACCGAGAACCAGGATCACCTCCGCTTGCTTGGCCAGAAGCTTGACCGCCCCTTGCCGGTTCTGAGTGGCGTAACAGATGTCATCACTGAGAGGGCTCACCAGTTTGGGGAAGCGCCGGCGTAGAACGTCAATAATCTCTCGGGTGTCGTCAACCCCGAGCGTGGTTTGGGTGGTGACGGCAACACGCTCGGGATCCGAAACCTGAACTCTTTCGGCCTCTTCCACGCTGCTGACCAACTGGGTGCACTCCGGAGCTTCACCCATGGTCCCGACAATCTCGTCGTGCCCGGCGTGCCCCACGAGGATTATGGAGCGGCCCTCTGCGGCAAATCGGAGTGCCTCCACATGAACCTTCGTAACCAGAGGACAGGTGGCATCAATGACTTGCAGATGTTTTGCCTCGGCCCGGGCCCGGACTTCCGGCGAAACTCCGTGGGCGCTGAAAATGACCACTGCCCCTGCCGGGACCTGGTCCACGTCATCCACAAAGACCGCGCCCTTGGCCGCGAGAGACTGGATCACGTGCTTGTTATGGACAATCTCACGGCGGACATAAACGGGGGCCTCGAAAAGCTCGAGCGCCATGTGAACCACGTCGATAGCTCGATCCACACCCGCGCAGAATCCGCGCGGCTTGGCGAGCAAAAGCTTCCTGAGTTTCATTCGCACCCGCTTTTTTTGCCCTCTTACGGGGGAGCTATCCTTCACCAGTTATAATGCTAGCAGATTCATTTTAGCGCGTCAAAAGCGGAACGCATGCCCGGTCATGCGGAGCGAAGTTGTCAGTAGTCATACGGGGTGTTCGTCATTCGCAGAGGAAAAGGCCACCGCCTGCCATTCTGAGCGAAGCGAAGAATTCCCGCATTTGAAAGCTCGATCAGTGCGAAGAAATGCCGGGATTCTTCGCTTCGCTCAGAATGACAGCCTGGGGGATCACGTGACGATATCCTCGCCGCCATCCACGCGGATGACATTACCCGTGATCCAATAGGTGCGGTCGTCCATCAGGGCGACGATGGCGGAGGCCACATCTTCAGGTGTGGTCAGGCGTCTACCCGGGTTCCGCAATCTGGCAAACTCGGCCAGCTTATCAATTCCAGGGATTTTGGCCGAGCCAGGGGTAACGGTCACACCCGCCTGAATGGCGTTGGCGGTGATGCCGTGAGGCATCAGTTCGTAGGCCAGTTGGCGGATGTGCGACTCCAGGACCGCCTTGGCTGCCGAGACGGGGCCGTACTTCGGAATGACGCTGTGCCCGCCCGCGCTCGTCATGGCGAAAATGCGGCTGCCGCGGCCCAGCATCCGGCGGCGAAACAAATCCTGGACCCAGTAGACAAGATTGTTCCCCATGACATCCACCGTCATGTCCATTTGCATTTGAGTCAATTCATCCTCGGCAGAATCTGCGAGGTAGGCTTTGAGCGACCCGAAAGCGACGGAATGAAGAAAGACCTTGATGAAGTGGCCCCCGCCTGTCTTGTTCCAATAATCCTGCATCCGGTTCAAAGCTTCCGCGCGCTTGGCAGGGTCCGCAGCATTGATATTGAAGAATAGGACGTCCCGCCCAGCGTCCTGAATGCCGGAGATCACTTGCTCCACCTGAGGCATATTGGAACGCCGATCAAAATGCACTCCAAAAATGTCCAGCCCGGCGCGAGCCAGCTCGAGACTGGTGGCGGCGCCGAACCCGCTCGATGAGCCGACAACTAACCCCCAGGGCCTAGGTCCTGTTTCCGTCATATTTGTTTTTCTCCGCTACTGAGATTGCCCTTGTCATTGCCGATTGACGATTGTCGATTGACGATTGTCGATTGCACGTCTTTCAATCGAAAGTCGACAATCAGCGACCGGCAATGTTCGAATTGCCGATTTTTGATTGAAGATTACCGATTGACCGCCTTCAATCGACAATCGTCAATCGACAATCAGAGCGCTTCTTTCAATCGTCAATCGAAAATCGTCAATCGACAATCAAGCCAGCCGCTCGACCGTGATTCGACGTTCATCACGTCCCAGGTGCTCGAGGCGAATGCGAACGCAGGGTCGCGGAACATCCTCACCGAACTTCTCGCCCCACTCGATGAGGACGGTTGCGTCCTGGCCCGCCAAATCATCCAACCCGAGCGTTGCCAGGTCACGCCCCCCCTCGACGCGGTAAAGGTCCACGTGATAAACCTTGCCCTCCGGACCGTACTCGTGCACCAGCGTAAAGGAGGGGCTTGTCACTTCATCTTCGGGAATGGAAGCCAGGCTGGCCAAGATCCCCTTCACCAGCGTCGTCTTGCCGCTTCCCAATTCTCCTTCCAACAATACCGTGCAAGGCGGCTGGAGTTCCTTCGCCAACTCGCGTCCGAAGTTCACCGTCTCCTCCGGCGAACGGGTGACCCGTTCGGCCAGAATTCTCGAGGAGCATGGCATTGATCGACCCCAAGTAGAGTAGCGAAACTGTCCGTTGTCCGTGGTCAGTTCTCCGTTGTTGCTTGCAGTCGTCGATTTTGCTCTGCAATTGTTCCCGGTGCGTTCTCCTCGACCGGTCAAACCCTCTGTGACCACGACAACGGACAACGGACAACTGACCACGGACAGGCTCGTCGCACGTCACTGCGCCAGGAGCCGGTATGCGTGCGGTAACGCTTGGATCAAATCACCTGCGATCAGCGAAGCCTGCCCCATCTCCTTTGCCGCCACGTCTCCCGCCAGGCCGTGCAGGAATACTGCCGCCGCCGCTACCTCGCCGATCGCCCGATCATGATATTGTGCCACAAGCCCCGCCATCAAGCCCGTCAGAACGTCACCGGTCCCGCCGGTGGCCATACCGGGATTACCGGTGGGGTTCACCCAAACCTTCCCGTCGGGCGTGGCCGTCAGTGTGCGAAAGCCCTTCAAGACCAGGTTCACATGGTGCTTTTGGGCGAACTCGCGCGCTCGCTCGACGCGGTGCGCCTGGATCTCCCCAGTACCCAAGCCCGTCAAGCGGCTCATTTCGCCGGGGTGGGGCGTCAATACAGCGTCCGCCAAATCACCCCCGTGACGCAAGTTATCAATACAGCCCGCAAAGGCGTTAAGCCCATCAGCGTCCAAGACAACGGGGAGGCGACGACGGTTTACCAGGGTGCGGACCAGCTCGGCCGTTTCGGGGACACGGCCAATCCCCGGGCCGATGGCCAGAACGGTCTTGCCCTCGAGCAACTTTTCCAACCGTCCATGCTCGAGCGCGCGCAGCGAGATCGTGCCTGCTTCTGTTTGCGGAAGCGGCTCGGTCATGAATTCCATCCCCAGTGAAGCAACAATGGGCAAAGCGCTTTCCGCGGTGGCCACGGTCACCAATCCGGCCCCCGCTCGCAGCGCAGCCCTGGCCGCCAGCGCGGCTGCCCCGGTCTTCCCTACCGAACCGGCCAGAATCAGGACGTGGCCAAAATTGCCTTTGTTGGCGTCGGGCTTTCGAGGCCGCGCGAGCCAGGCAAAGTCTTCGCGGCAGGCCAAGCTCAAGAAGAGTTCCGAATCGCCTGCGAGTGCCTCCGGCGGTGTTCCAATCTGCCTGAGGACCCATTCCCCTACACGTTCGCATGCCGGGGGAAAGATATGGGCGATTTTCGGGGCGGTGAAGGTGACGGAAAAGTCGGCCCTCAGGTGCTCGCCGATCAGTTCGCCCGTATCGGCGGAGATCCCGGAAGGCAAATCCACCGCCACCACCCGGGCGGCAGCCAATTCCGTGTTGACGTCGCGAACCACTTGCAGTAGCAGACCTCCGAGCGGCTTCGAGAGCCCCGTTCCCAGGAGCGCGTCCACCAGCAACGTCGTTCCTCTCAAACTCGACTTGACGCGTTGCCAAGCTTCGGGGTTTTCGACGACCTCGGGCATCCCGGATGTGGCCAGCCGCTCGAGGTTGACACCCGCGTCGCCTTGCACTTTCAGGGGATCTGCAAACAGGAGAACCCTCGGCCTCAGCCCTCGAGCGCGCAGCAAACGGGCCACCACGAGCCCGTCGCCGCCGTTGTTTCCCCGACCGCACAGAATGACGATCCGTTGCTGCTCCAGCGGGGCAAAACGCTCCGCCAGAAACTCCACCACCCCGCCTCCGGCGTTCTCCATTAACGTCAGGCTCGGAACACCGTAACGCTCGGTGGTCAGCCGATCAATGCGTTGCATCTGTGCAGCACTGAGAATTTTCATGGCCAAAAACGATCGCTGTCAGTTGTCCGTTGTCAGTTGTCAGTTGTCCGTTGCCCGTCGTCAGTCGTCCGTTGTGTGTCGTCAGTGGTCCGTTGTCCAGCCTTCGTTGACTCGTCGTCCGTTCGTTTTGCTCGCACCCATCTGCCGCGTAGTGCAGTCCGGTCTGCAAACAACAACGGGCCACGAACAACGGACGACGGACAGCTCCTAAAGCATCCACCCACCGCTCACGTTAAGAACCTGACCGGTAATGAAGGAGGCCTCGTCCGAAGCAAAAAACTTGACCGCTTCTGCGATGTCGCGCCCGGTGGCGGGGCGGCCCACCGGGAACCTGGCGTCGATCAACTTCTCTGCCTCCTCCAGGGATAATGCCTTTTCGTCAATTACCGGTGGATTAACAACGTTCACAGTAATTCCGTTGCGGGCCTCCTCCAGCGCCACGGAGCGTGAAAAGGCCACCAGCGCCGCCTTGGCGGCCGAGTAGGCGGAGATCTTGGCTTGTCCGAAGGCCCGCTCCGCTCCCACCGCCCCCAGGTTGATAATTCGCCCCCAGCGTTTCTGCCGCATGACGGGCACGGAAAACTTAGTGGTGTAAAAGACACTGAAGAGGTTCGACGCGACTACAGAGTGCCATTCCTCGAGAGGCGAGTCGACCACCGATTTCCAATCGAACACCCCCACATTGTTAACCAGAATATCAAGACGCCCAAATCGGTTGACAATCGCCTCAATCATTTCCGCCACCCTCGCGGAGATGGTTACGTCTGTCGGGAAAACTACCCCTTCGGCTCCCTCCCGGCGCAACTCCTCGACAACTTTTTGGGCGCCCAGTTTATTCGTTCGGAAACTGATCGCTACACGCACCCCCGCCCGGCCCAAAGCGAGTGCAATCTCCTTCCCGATGCCGCGCGAGGCGCCGGTGACCAAGGCTACGCGGTTCCGCAGAGACAAACTGAAGCTCCCTGAATCAAGATTACTTGGTGCAGTCTATAGAAGTCGAAAGTCGAGAGTCAAGAGTCGAGAGTCAGAGTCTCGAGTCGAGGAGTTAGAGAGCCTTCGACTTTCGACTTTTGACTCTCGACTCCTCGACTCCTGCTCACTCCGAAGCTTTCGCAACCAGCAGCGTCATATCGTCCTGGAGCTCAGGGCTTCCGGTCCAATCACTCACACTGCGATAGATTTCTTCCACCAGGACCTGTGGCGAAGCGTTCCGGGCGCGGCGCATCACCTCCAGGACGCGATCTTCCCCAAACTCCTCGCCATAAGTGTTTTCAGGCTCGGTAATCCCATCCGTAAACGCCAGAAGCAGGTCTCCGGGCTGAATTTGAATATCCCCCTGCTCGTAGGTCAGGGGAGAGAAAAGGCCAACCACGGTACCGCCGACCTTAAGCCGCTCGACGTTGCCGCGCCGGAGCAATACGGGAGGCAGGTGACCCGCATTGGTGTAAGTCAAGGTGCGGGTGGTGGCGTCATAGAGGGCAAAAAAGAAGGTCGCGTATTTTTCCCGTGGAGTGTTCTCATAGAGTTGGAGGTTCAACCTGCTGACCACCGCCGCGGTGGAAAGAGCCAAGGGATGAGAACCGCTGAGGGGCGCGAAGCCGTCGTAGAACTGGGCGCGAAGGGCCGACTGGATGCCGGCCATGAGCAGGGCGGCCGAAATCCCTTTCCCACTGACATCGCCGAGGACCAAACAAATCCTGTTTTCGCCCAGCTTGAGGAAGTCGTAATAATCGCCGCTGACCGAGCGCGCTGCCTTGCAGACTCCATAGAGTGCCAGGCCTGGAACATCCGGCGCCGTGCGGGGAAACAACTGTGCCTGAACCTCGCGCGCAATCTCCAGCTCGCTCTCCAGACGAAGTTTCTCCTCGGATTCCCGCAGCAGGCGCTCCACCGAGGCGGTCATGCTGTCAAAAGCCTCTCCCAGCGCGCTGATCTGGTCGCTCGAAGGAACCTGGATTCGGTATGAGAAATCACCCTTTTTCACTCGCTCCGTAGCGTTATAAAGCTTGTCTACGGTATGAGTGATCGAGCGTGTCAAGTGGACTCCAATGAAGAGCGCGACGCCTTCGATAACGAGGAAGACAACGGCGACTGCCTTGAACAACATTACATAGACCTCGGAAAATTCTCCTGACGTCTGAAGAAGGCGTCGGCTTAGGGCTATAACTCTTGAGCTGACATAAACGAAAGCCGGCGCGGTCAATTCCTGTTGCTTTTCGCCCTCCCAGGAAACCGGGGCCAGTGACGAAGCCCCCCTCACAATGAAGTCAAACCGACTTACAGGTTCCGGAAGCTTTAGATTCTTCGAGTAGATGCTCCCGGAGAGGGCAAAGTCTCCCTCGGAGGTGCTGAGAACCAAGTGTGGTTGCGAGCTTCGCGGACCCGGTTCCGTTTGCACAGGCCGCCCCGTTACCACCACGACCAGCCCGATGCCCTCTCCCACCCTATCAAGCAGTTCCGGGGTGGCGGGTTGGGACAGGATAGCAACCAAACTGCCCGCTGGCGTGGGGCCGCGCTCGATGGAACGCAACGCGAGCCGGTCCCCATCCATCACGATCCCTGCAAACTCCTGCTGCTTAAACCAGGCGGGAATCGTCAGAGGAAGTTGGATTTTGGTCCCGTCCAAGCGAAAGGCGCGAACTTGCGACCCCATTTGCAGGGTTACTTCCAGGCCGGGGTAACTGGCGGCATGCTGTCCCAGTTCCCTGACGTAGAAATTCTCCAGCCGGTCCAACGCTTCCTCCGCCTTCGAGGAGGTATTCAAGTGGGCTTCGAGTGCCACCGCGCGATTGACCTGGCGAAGTTGCTCGAAGCGCTCGCGCAGATTCGACGCCACGAGAAATGCAGCGAACTGACCGCCGACAATGAAAATGCCAAGCCATACTAGAAAAAAAATGAGGGCGATGGGGACAAAAGCGATGAATACATAGGTAACGATCAACCGCCGGCGGAGCCGCCAGAGCAGGCGCTGCCGGATGAGTCCCAGGAGCCGCCCCAGATAGTAGACGCCGCAAGTTATGGCCGCGAGCCAGAATAAAGCCCAAAGCGCTGACGGAACGCGGCTGGAGAGCCGGTCCACACTCCACAAGGCAGCGCCGTAAGCCAACACCCAGATGGTGAATCGCGCCATGCGGTGCGTCCGGTATTCCCGCAACAGGAGTTTGAGCGGCGCACTGAGCATAATGATTGCTACCATGCCCGGGGCTGCGCGGCCGAATCCACAACCAGGTACTCGAGCGGCCTGCGAGCCTGGACCAATTCGAGGCGCAACTGGTCGCGTACGGCCTCGATAAACGATGTTGGGTTTCCAACCTCCCATTTGAGCTCAAAATCGAACTGGCCCTGCATTCCCGTCTCATCAAGCACCGGTGTTCGCAGGGCTCGTGAAGCGATGTCTGCAAGGAAGCTCGTCGGGGCGGCGACCGCCTTTCTGTTGCCGGGGGTGCCCCACCAACCAGTGCTAGCCGACGTGGCGGGGCGCAAGGCCGGCTCAACGCTAGCGCGGCGCTTCAGAACGAAGACTTGGCTCTCCCGGGACTCCTTGTGGGCCTTCACTTGAAATGTTGTCTCCAGGGCTCGCTGCAAGAGCTCCAATTTCCTTGCAGGTGTCAGCTCAGGAGCCGCAATGGCCACATCGTACTTGGTCTCGTCAGCCCAAGCGGGGGCGAGGACGCGTTCCTCGGGCACGTCATACGCAGTGGAAAGGAGCCCTCGCAGTCTGAATCCCCACGCCTCGAAGCTGCGGCCGGGCTTGCCGCTCTCAGCTCCGGGAGAATAACCGACCGCATCAACCGGAGCGGCGGGCCGGACCATCAGTTCGAAGAATGGTTCGGGTAGAGATTGGAGCTTGATTGGGGCCTCGGGCGAAAGCGTGATCTCCTTTCCCTCTAAGAAATTCTCCATCAATTCCCCAGTTAGTTCTGAGGGCGGGCCAATTCCACGGACGATGCCGTTCGCATCTACCAGAACAGCTTGAGGTCGGCCGACTATTCCGTACTCTTTGAAGGTAGCCCCCGCTGAATCCAGCCCGATCCATCCCGACATGGCGTAGTCTTTCAGGAACCGCTGGACGATGCCCGGCTCTTCATCGGTAATAGAAATAAACCGCAGGGGCTTGCTCTTGAGCTCCTCTGCCAAGCGGTTCAGGTGCGGGATTTGGTCGCGGCACCCGGGGCACCACGTTGCCCAGAACTCCAGAACCGCGGCGCTTCCTTTCAGAGCATCCCAACTGGCCTTGGTCCCGGCAGGCGCTTGGAGGATCTGTCTGAATACGAGCGGCGGGGCGGGACGTCCGACCTGTACCTCAGCGGCGGCGCATAAGCCCGGGAGCACGAGTAGCAGGCAGAAAAACCTCATGGTCGCATCCCCCTCGATATGGTCACTACTATTATACGTCGATTCGGAGTTCCCGAGCCGCAGCAACCTAAGGAAGCAGCTTAAAGGGGCTATAAGTCTTATGGACGGACCGAAGAACTGTGCTCGCCCGCCGGCGCGGCAGCTTGCTCGAGCTCGCGCTGCCTCTCCTGGTTTTGCAGGACGCTACGCCGGCGGCCGTAACCAAAGTAAACACAAAGACCAATCGCCATCCAAATGAACAAGCGCAACCAGGTGTCGCGGGGAAGTCCCGCCATTTGTGCCAAGCAAACAAACATCCCCATGGGTCCGACAAACCACACGAAGGGTGTGCGGAAGGGGCGCCGAATCTCGGGATGCATCCTGCGCATTCCCATGACCGATCCCGACACAATGACGAAAGCCAGCAGCGTCCCAATGCTGACCAATTCGCCCACAATCCTCAGCGGCAAGAGCCCCCCGGCCAAGGCGACGCATACTCCTGTTAATGCTGTGCTGATATAAGGAGTACGAAACCGGAGGTGGATCTTGCCGAATGGCTTTGGCAGCAGGCCATCGTGAGCCATCGAATAGAAGACGCGTGTTTGGCCCAGCATCATCACCAGGATTACGGCCGTTGTTCCCAGCAATGCGCCGATTTTCACGATGGGCGAAAGCCACGAGCGCGCCGCGGTGGAATCGATCGCCAGCGCCAGTGGATCCGGGACGTTGAGCTGGCGAAAAGGCATAATCCCCGTGAGAACCAGGACCACGGCAATGTAGAGCACCGTGCAAATCGCCAGCGATCCCAAAATGCCAATCGGCATGTCCCTTTCCGGATTGCGAGCCTCCTGGGCCGCCGTGGATACAGCGTCAAAACCGATGTAAGCGAAGAAAATGATGCCCGCCCCACGCAACACGCCGCTAAGGCCAAATTCCCCGAACGTCCCCTGGTTGGAGGGGAGAAACGGATGCCAGTTGGCCCGATTAACGTACGCCGCTCCGAAGAAGATGAAGAGCAAGACCACCCCAACCTTAATCATAACAATAAGGCTGTTGAAGTTGGCGGACTCACGTATCCCGATAATAAGCAACGTGGTGATGAGGAGGACGATGAAAGCGGCAGGGAGGTTAAAGACCGGATGAACGACCGTTCCGTCCGCCAGCCTCAAAGTCTCCCAAGGGCTCTTGCTCAGTTCGGCGGGAAAAGGCCAATGAAGAGTCCTCTGCAAGAAGGAAACGAGATAACCTGACCATCCAATCGAGACGGTCGTGGCCCCCACGGCATACTCGAGGATCAGATCCCACCCAATGATCCAGGCGAGGAATTCCCCCACTGTGGCGTAAGCATAAGTATATGCGCTGCCGGCCACTGGAATCATGGAGGCGAACTCCGCGTAGCACAGGCCCGCAAAACCGCAACCTACGCCGGAAAGGATCACAGAACCCACGAGCGCCGGACCGGTGTGCTGGGCCGCAACCCCGCTCAGCACGAAAATCCCCGCGCCCACAATCGCCCCGATACCCAAAGATATCAAGGCCAGCGGCCCCAGCGTGCGCCGCAATCCATGCTCAGACTCAGACGCGTCTCTCTTCAACTCCTCGATGCTCTTCTTTGACCAGATGCTCGGCATTGCGTCTCCCCTAATCAGGATACGGATTTCTGACTTCTGACTTCTGATTTCTGACTTCTGCTCGTCACTCGTCCCGCCGCGGCGGGTCACTTGTCACTGCCCTTCGGCGCCATAGGAAATAAACCGGCACCCCAAGCGCCACGATACTCAGCCCGGCGAGGCTGCGTCCAGGTTTGTGGGTGAGTAGCGCCCACTCCACAAACAAGGCAAGGGCGATATAGACGGCCGGCAACACTGGATAGCCCCAGGCCCGGTAAGGCCTCGGCGCATGGGGGCGCGTCCGCCTAAGCTGGAAAACGCCGGTGAGAGTCAGAGCATAGAACAATACCACTGCGAAGACCACGTATTCCAACAATTCGCTATAAGTCCCGCTCAAGGTCAACAGCGCAGCCCAAGCAGCTTGGACTGCGAGGGAAACGGCTGGGGTGTGATGTTTGGCGTGCACTCTGCCCACGGCACGAAAGAAGAGACCATCCTTCGCCATGGCGTAGTAAACGCGGGATCCCGCCAGGATCAGCCCATTCATACACCCGAAGGTTGAAATCATGATGGCCGCGGCCATCAACGTGGCGCCACTGCCGCCCAGCATAACCTGTGCCGCCGCCGTCGCAACCCTGTCCTCTGCGGCGTATTGGATGCCGCGCCCTAGCGGTCCTGAAGCCATGGGAGTCCCCGCGAAGGGCAGGATGCGGAGATAAATCCAGTTACACGCTACGTACAGAAAACATATGGTGGCTGTACCCACAAACAGTGCCAGCGGCAGGTTGCGCCTGGGATTGACAATCTCGCTGCCGGTAAAGGTGACGTTATTCCAGGCATCAGAGGAGAAGAGCGGCCCGACCAGGGCCACGGAAAGAAGGGTCCATGTCGCCAGGTTCCAATGCACACCACCCCATAGGCTTTGCTTCTGGATAGCCGCCACAGGGTGATCAAGCGACCACCACAGCCCGAAGGCCACCAGCCCTAACAACGTGGCCACCTTGAGAGTGGTAAAAACGTTCTGCACCCACGCTCCAATGCGCAACCCGAAGATGTTCAGAACGCTAAGGAAGAACAAGGCGAGAACCGCCGCCAGTTGTTGCGTAGAAAGGGTCGCAGCTACCGAATGGTGGAAAACCTTAATGTGTCCAAGATCAATGAGAAGATTCTGCGTCGAAACCCAGGGGACCAGAACTCCCAGGAACTTGCCGAAAGCCACTGCTACCGCGGCCATCGTCCCGGTCTGGATCACCAGGAAAAGGGTCCAACCGTAAAGAAACCCAAAAAGCGGTCCGAAGGCCTCGCGCAAGTAAATGTATTGCCCACCGGCGGTAGGCATCATTCCGGCCAGTTCGCCGTAAGTCACCGCCGCCGCCACGGTCATGACTCCGCTGACCACCCAACAGAGCAGGAGAAGGCCCGGGGACCGCACCTCGCGGGCAATTTCAGCGGCTACGATGAAAATCCCCGAGCCGATCATCGAGCCCATGACGATCGTCGTGCAATCAAAAAGGCGGAGGCCCTTGACCAGCTCCGAGGAAGGGGTCGGGGAAGTCGAGTTTAGGGAAGCGGAAGTTGCCATGTTAGGCCAGGGCTCGGCCATTGCGCTTGAAAACATCTACCTTCAGGAGTCCGTCGTCAGTTGTCCGTGGTCCGTCGCCAGGCATCAGCGCCACGCTTGCCGCTAGCTCCTGAATCCTGAATCCCGAATCCTGAATCCTTGCTCTTCTTTCAGCTTTCCAAGACGCTCAAGAACTCTCGAGCCCTTTCTTGGACGTCAGGCGCCTTCAGAAGGTCACCGATCACCGCCAGGGAATCTGCGCCAGCGGCAAGAACCTCCTGGGCGTTTCGCAAAGTTATTCCACCGATTGCCACTAGCGGCTTTGCAGTGAGGCGCCGCGCCTGGCGCAGGCCCTCCAACCCCACCACAGGGTCGGGGTTCTCTTTGCCGGTGGTAGGGAAGACCGGACCGAAAGCAATGTAGTCGGCCGAGGAGCGGTCTGCTTCGACGACTTGGCCGGGCGAATGAGTCGAGCATCCAATCCACTGGCCCGGCGCCAGCACGCAGCGCGCCCTCTCGACCGGCAAGTCCTCCTGGCCCAAATGGACGCCGTCTGCATCCGCCGCCCGCGCCACGTCAGCCCGATCGTTCACAATCAGGCGGCAGCCGGAGTCCTGAAGGAGTTCCTTCAATTCTACGCAAGTCTCGTAGAGTTGCCGGGACGACGCATGCTTGTCACGGAATTGTACCAGCCGGACGCCCGCCGAAACGAGCTCCCTCGCCACCACCGCCGGCAGACGGCCGCCCGCCCTCGCGGGGTCGATTATGGCATAGAGGCGTGGGATCGAGAAACCCATAGGCGCTCTCGAAAAGAACACTAAGCGATACCATTGTGGTTCTTGATGAAACGCCTGAGAAAGTGCGTGTCAAAATTCCCTGCCCGAAAATCCGGGTCCGCCATGATTTTCTGGTGTATGGGGATGCAGGTGGAAACGCCCTCAATGATGAACATTTCCAGGGCACGGGCCATGCGGGTTATCGCCTCCGCGCGGTCATTGCCGCACACCACGAGCTTGGCAATAAGCGAATCGTAATACGGTGGGATCACAGATTCGGCGTAGGCGGCAGTATCCACGCGCACCCCGGTCCCGCCCGGAGCGTTAAAGGCCGTTACCTTTCCTGCGGAAGGAGCAAGGCTCCCCGGGTGCTCGGCGCAAATCCGGCACTCGATAGCGTGCCCGCGCAATGCAATCGGATTCCCCCCGAAGTCCAGATGGCCGCCGGCCGCGATGTGAATCTGCATCTTCACGAGATCGACTCCCGTCACCATTTCGGTTACCGCGTGTTCGACCTGGATGCGGGTGTTCATCTCCAGGAAGTGGAGGAAGCGATTCTCGTCCATCAGGAACTCGACCGTACCGGCATTGGTGTAACCAATCTTCTGGAGGGCCTGAACGACCTGCGCGCCCACGCGCTCCCGGGTCTCCGGGTCAAGTTGAGTGGAAGGCGATTCCTCCACCAGCTTCTGGTGGCGGCGCTGAATCGTACACTCCCTTTCGCCGAAGTGGACCACTTTCCCGTGCTGGTCGCCCAGCACCTGGAACTCGATGTGGCGAGGCGATTCGATGTACTTCTCCAAGTAAACATCCGGAGTGCCGAACGAGGCCGCTGCCTCATTCTGGGCAGCTTGAATAGCATGCGACAGCTCGGCGGGCGTCCGCACAATGCGCATCCCACGGCCGCCACCGCCCGCCACAGCTTTCACCATGACCGGATACCCCGCGCGCTCGGCCTCTTCCAGCGCCATCGCTTCCGATCGGATAACTTCCGAGCCGGGAAGAACCGGCAGGCCCAACTCCGCCATCGCCCGGCGCGCCTGGTTCTTATCCCCCATCATCCGCATGACTTCCGGACGTGGACCTATGAAGGTCAGGTTGGAAGCCTGGCAAACCTCGGCAAAGTAAGCGCTTTCCGCCAGGAACCCGTATCCGGGATGAATCGCCTCGGCGCCGGTGATTTCCGCCGCCGAAATGATGCTCGCCACATTGAGGTAGCTGTCCGCGCTGCGCGGCGGACCGATGCACACCGCCTCGTCCGCAAAGCGCACGGGAAGCGAGTACCGGTCGGCCTCGGAATAGACTGCCACCGTCTGAATATCCAGCTCCTTGCAGGCGCAGATCACCCGCAGGGCGATTTCACCGCGATTGGCAATCAGAATCTTCTTGAACATGGTGGACAGCAGAAACTGGAAACTGGAAAACAGAAACTGGAAACTCGAAAATGGAAAATCGAAAATGGAAAATGGAAACTCGAAAATCGAAAATGGTGCGTCTTCTGACCGATTCTCCTTAGGCTCCTCAGTATGGAACTTTGAAGACCGAAACTAGCCACCAAGAACCTGCGCAGGGCTCCGTCTTCCGGTTTCCAATTTCCAACCTCGATCCTCGAGTTTCCAATTTCGACTTTCCATTTTCCAGTTTCGATTTTCGATTTTCGATTTTCCCTCACTTCTTCCGTGAGGGCTTAATTGCAAACAGGGATTGCCCGTACTCCACCGGCTGGCCAGTTTCCACATAGATGCGAACTATTTCTCCTGCCATTTCGGCTTCCAATTCGTTCATAAGCTTCATGGCTTCGATGATACAGAGCACTTGGCCCAACTGCACGACGTCACCTACGTTGACGAAGGGCGGAGCGTTGGGCGCCGGGGCTGCGTAAAAGGTCCCGACTATGGGAGACTTCATGATGTACAGATCTTCAGTGGATTCTGCGGGTGTTTCGGCACTTAGGGGCTCTTCGTCCGGAGGTGCTTCGGGCGGCGGAACGGAGGGCGCAGCGGGCAGCGGCGAAAGAGGAGGAGCAACAGAATCTGCGAGGTAAGCTTCGCCCCCACCCGGATTCCCTACCGGGTGGTTTTCGCGCTTGACGCGAATCTTCGCGCCGTTCTGCTCCATCTCAAACTCAGTCACCTGGCGATCGATCAGGACGTCAATGAGCTGCTCGATTTCCTTGAGTCCCCAGACCTTCTCGGTTCCTCCGAGGTTGCGGGACGGTTTCTTCCCAGCCATCTGCATCATTCTCCCAATAAGCCTGACATGGGTTCTACTCCACAATCCACTGATCTTTAGGCGCAGGGGTCAGCACTTCCGGGCCAGCAGGCCCCACTAAGATGGTATCTTCGACGCGAATTCCTCCCCAGCCTTCCAAGTAGACCCCAGGCTCGACGGTCACCACCTGACCGGTTTGAAGCCGGGCCTTTTCACCGCGGGCCAGCCGGGGCAGTTCGTGAGCTTCCAATCCTACCCCATGTCCCGTGCTGTGAGTAAAGAACCGCGCCAAGCCACGGCCCGCCAGGGTGCGCCTTGCGACCGCATCGACATCCCCGGTTCGAACCCCAGGGAGCACGGACCTGGCTGCTCTCTCCTGAGCTTCGACGACCGCGCTATAGAGACGGCGGACATGCCGGGTCGGCTCCCCCAGGTATACGGTGCGGGTCATGTCCGCGGCGTAACCACCAAGTATAGCACCGAGGTCGAAGATAACAAATTCATTTTCCCTCAGTAACTTGCGGGAGGCGCGCGCGTGGGGGAGGGCGGCGCGCGCCCCGGAGGCCACAATGGTCTCGAACGCCGCACCTTCCGCGCCCTTCTTCCGCATTCGATATTCGATTTCAGTGCCTAGCTCGAACTCGCTTAGTCCCGGCCTGACCCTCCCCAGCACTTCCGCAAAGACCTCCACCGTGATTCTCCCCGCGCCTCGGATCTTTGCCACCTCTTCCTCGTCTTTCACGGCCCGGAGCTGCTCGACCCCGCCGACGATCGGGAGGAAGTTGATTCGCCTTCCGCCGGCCTGCTGGAGGAGGGAAAAATGGGCGCAGTTCAAGTGCGCCTGCTCATAGCCCAGGCGCCGAATCTTGTGGTTCTTAAGCCACTCCGCCACCGCGTTGTGAAGCCCTTTCTTTTCCTCAATCACCTCCACGCCCCGAGCTTGTTCCCGTGCCTGGAGTGTGTAACGGGGGTCCACCCAGAGGACACCCTCACGCGAGGTGAAAAGCGCGACACCGGCAGTGCCTCGAAAGCGGGTCAAGTAGGCGATGTTGGTCAAGTTGGTGACCAGAAAGGCAGGAAGCCTACGCTCCTCCATCGTTGCCCGGAGCGAGCTTTGCCTCCTAGCCACTGAGTCCAACGCATCGGAAGTGTCGGGTGTCAGGTGTCGGGTGTCAGGTGTCGGGTTTCTCATTATGGGGTGATCCCACGTGTCGAACGTAGGGTGTCGCGTGCCAGGTGCCAGGCTTAAGACACCTGTTATGGATTGATCTCAGGTTTGAAACAACTGGCGACTGACAACTGACGACCGATAACTAACGACTAGCCACTAGCCACTAACCACTTCATTCAGGTGGTCAGCAGCCTGGGGGAGACGAAGAAGAGCAACTCCTGGTCGGTATCCTGGACGTTGGTCGACTTAAAGAGATTCCCGAGAAGCGGGATGTTTCCAAGCACGGGAATCTGGGTGACGGAGTTCGTGCGTTGGGTTACAGTCACCCCTCCGAACACCACGGTCCCCCCATCCGGAACAAGCACCGAAGTGGTCGCTTGCTGCAAATTGATGCTCACGGCGGCATTGGTGATGATGGTGCCTGGACTCGCGTTTTGGACGGCAATCTTCAGGAAGATGTGGCCGTCGTCGGTGACCTGCGGGGTGACGGTGAGCTGTAGCGTCGCGTTCACGTATTGCACCGCAATCGTATTGTTGATGCTGGTCTGAACCGGGATTTGCGTGCCTTGTTGGACCATCCCCTCCGTGTTGGTCTGGGTGATGATGCTGGGGCGTGAGATGGTCTTCGCTTGGCTCCGAATCTCCGCCGCCGAGATCACCGCATCAATCATGTAACGCTGCGAGAAGTTGGTAATCGCCACGACGCCAAAACCGGTCGTGGGGTTTTGAGGAATGGTAAAAGTCGGGGGGCTCGCGGTCGTGCTGGGGGTCACGCTGGATCCCGTCCCCGTCTGGAGGGCCCCAAGCGTCGAACCCGAATTGTTCGAGAGCGCACCCACTAAGGCGGCCGACAGGGTCCTTTGAAAAGATGAGTTGGCGAGAACAATCCGAGCCTCGATGGCCACCTGCTTGGTCTTGGTATCCAGCCGGCTAAGAACCCCCTCGATGGTCGGGATCCGCGAGGCCACGTCCGAAATGATGAGCGTGTTGGTACGCTCATCCACCAGGACGGTCCCACGCTTGCTCAGTGCCCCGCCGCTCTCTTTACCCGCTGACCAGGTTTTCAGGAGATTAGCGATGGCGGTAGCTTTGGCATAATTCATCGGCCGAAAAATCGTGACCAGCGGGGCTGCCTCGAGGCGAGCCTCCGCCATCTTATTTGCCGTCTCCTGCTCGGTCATAAGGGTTTCAAGCCGGGCGATGCGCAGAACGTTGCCCTCCAGGACCCTGCCGAGGCCATTGTCTTTAAGAATGATGTCCAGCGCCTGATCCCAGGGCACGCTGTCCAAAACCGTGGTGACGGAACCCGTCACATTCGGGTCCACAAGGATGTTCAAACCGCTGATCTCGTGGACGAGGCGGAAGAAATCTTTCAGATCGACGTCTTTCAGATTCAGTGAAATCAGTTCACCCGTGTAGGCCGGTTTTTCCTCACTGGGCGGCGCCGAACCTGCCGGAGCTGTGCCCTGGGCCGCAGACAAGTTGGATGCCGCATCAACGTCCAGGACTCGGGCAGCCCTTACAGCCCGAAGCACTTCCGGGGTAGCAGCCTGAGATGTCTCACGGGGGGCGGCGGCTACATCGCTCTTGCCTTCCGGGGCAGGCAGGGCGCGGTTGTAGTCAGATTTCAGATCATCGCGTTTGGCGGCCGTTTCGAGGGGGGGCGCGGGCGCCTGAGGTTTCTCACGGGGAGGAGCGGCTACATCCCTTCTGCTTTCCGGCGCAGGCACGGCGCGGTTGTAATCGCGTTTCAGATCATCGCGCCTGGCGGCCGTTTCGAGTGGGGGCGCGGGCCTCGGAGGTGTCTCATGGAAAGCGGTGGCTACCTCCCTTCTGCCTTCCGGGGCAGGCAGGGCGCGGTTGTAGTCGGGTTTCAGATCGTCGCGCTTGGCGGCCGTTTCGAGTGGGGGCGTGGGCGTCGGAGCGACCGTCCGGGGAACGGCCATGGCGCGCGGCTTTACCTCCACGCGCACCCCGCCGGCGTAAGCATGAGCGTCAAACAGGGGATTTCCCGCGAGGTCGGCCACCACACGCACCACTTCAGGGTCCTTCTCTCGGAACTGGCCCACCCTCACGTCCTTCACCACCGGGGAGGAAACGGTAATCAGTTTCCGGCTTACGGCGTTTCGCACACCCTCCACATCCACCACAAGACGCTCCGGGTGGTCAAATCGGTAGACATGGAACGCCGCGGACATTGTTGTGGCCACATCAATCGTGACTTCTCCTGCCGACCCGGGGCTTATCAAGATGTCCGAAACCAATGCTGGCCCCTCCGCCGTCTTGCCGGGGGAGGGCGCCGGCGTCTTGGCAGGCGGGATGGGAGCGCTGGAAACTGGCGCGCTCTGGCCCAACAGAAGCCGCAGGCCGGAACCTTCGCGCTGGGCGACGAGCAGCTGCGGGCCTCGGGTCTGAAACTCCACACGCAGCACGGGATCGCCGCCGGCATCTGTGAATTCCAGCAATTGATAACCCGCAACGGGTCCGTTGGCCCAATGCGCGGAGGGGGAGACAGCGCCCAGTTCGACTCCCAGCAAGTCAAGGTAAAGCGCGCCCTGCGGGGCGGGGGTGGCCTTGAAGGAATACTCACCGTCAATTTTGAGCAAGACTTCTTTGACAACAGACGGGTCGGGAGCCGTAATAGACTGGAGCGTAGCGCGCGCCGGAATCGCTGGGGGGCGGCCCGTAAGGGCCTGCGGCATTCCTGCCGCCAGCCATGTCATCGCCAGCCAGAAGCATGTCATCGCCAGCCAAAAGGTGGATAATCGTCTCATCTTTCTTCTCCAGGAGCCGAACCCAGTTTTCTTTCCACTTCACGGGTAGCCACCCGACCGCTCGAGTCGAGTGTGTTCTGCCTGAAATAGATCGCCTCCGGCGTGATCTTGCTGACGACGCCGTTGTATACCGTGTCGTTTACTCTCAGAAAGTAAGCTTGTTTGGTGTAATTGGTCACCACCGCGATTATGGTGTGCGCGGATTCCTGGCGCACAGTCCCCTCGAGTCGCAGTTCGGAAATGACGAGTCCTCTTATGCCGGCCGGCAAAGCCCCGAATCCCCCACCTGCCGACAAGTGACCACCCGGGGCCGGCGCCACCCAAGCCCTGAAAGGATCTCTCCGCCCGGCGGCACTAGACAGGGGGCTGGACGTGGCCGTCTGCGGTGGCTCGTTGCCCTCGGCGCTGGGCGTGCCTGCCTGCATTGACTCGCCCTCGGCGCCGGGCGCGGCCGTCTGCGCTGACTCCCCGCCTGAGGCGCTGGCCGGCGCTGCGCTTGAGGGCTGACCTGACATCCGAACCAGCGACGGTTTGTGGGTCGGTTTTCGCCGCTCGGCCGGCGCGATTCTTGTCTTGGTCATGCGTTCCGGCTCATGGCGCGGGGCACTGGTCGGCGCCGTTTTGGGGCGCTCGCTTGGGACTTGATGCGGTGGCTGATTGGGGACGAGCTTCGGGGACGAGGGAGGAGTTTGGGCCTTCACCTGCTTTGGCGGGGGGGGCGTCTTAACTTGGGTCTGCCCGGCCCACCCTGCTCCTGCCGCGAAGCCGCGCACGCCCACTAACATAAAAAGCACACGGACCGCCAGTGCCGTGCGTTTAGGCTGAAGCCTGCCGTTCAACATGGTCCTCGTCCTGCCCTATCTCTTTGGTGTTGCCGGGGCCGCGGTCGAAATCTTGCTGAAGTAGGTTGTCAACACGCAGTTCGCCCCTACCGTTTCGCCGGCATGAATTCTGATCGCTCCCATGCCTCCCCCCTGAGGGGAACCCAAGGAAAGACCGGAAACGTTGATAATGCGCGGCTCGCGCGCCAAGTGATCGAAGAAGTTGAGCAACTCATAGTAAGTGCCGTCGAGCCGCAGGTTGAAGGGCATCTCCGTGTAAATATCTTTCGGTACCAAGGCCTCCGGAATAAAAGTGCGGATATTCACCGCGCTGGCTCTCCCGTCTGCAAACACCAACTTCAAGAAATCATCGGTGGCCTGCTCTTCCGGGACAATCGAACGCAGCGCTGCGAGCTGCTGCTCCAATTGCGCAATCCGCTTCTGGTAGTCGGTCCGCTGTGCTTCGAGAATCTGGTTGCGCTTGTTCTCCATGGTGAGATTGTTTACTTGTTCTTGCAGGCTGTCGCGCTGGGCCTTGACGGGAAGGTCATACAAGTAGAAAACTACGCCCGCCAGAATCACGGCGACGAGAACAAAAATCCCAATCTGTATCGCTGCCGGAATGTCATTTAAGCTCTTGGGCATCGTGATTACACTCTCCGCCTACAATCGTGGCCGCTGCGCGGGAGTCGCCGCGCTCCCTGCCGCGCCCGCCTGCGCCGGGGAAGCTGCCGCCGCAGGCGGCCTATACATACAGTCCATATTGAACTTGTAGCTTACTAGGTCCTGTACGTCATCTTCGTAGAATTGCCTGAGTTGCACGTCATCGAAATACCCGGAAGTCTTCATCGTAGACAGCAGGGCGGCGACAGAATTCGCCGAACCTGCCTGGCCGCGAATCACCACACGGTCACCCTGGGGAGCCACGGAAAACAGATAGAGGTCATTGCTCGTCTTGTTCACCACATCACTCAGCACATTCATGAACTGTGTCGGTCCCACACGGCTGGCCTGGAGCATTTGAATGGTCTTGATGCGCTGCTCGAGCAGGCGGCGCTCCTGTTCGTATCTCGCGTTCTCCTGCTTGATGGCCGCCAGGCGCGCTTGTTCGGCCTGCTGCTTCTTGAGCTCGACTCCCAAGGCGTCAACCGACCTGCTCCAAAGCATGTAGAACAGGCCCACGATCGCAAAACTCACTACCAGCGCGCCGATGATAGTCCCCAACTGCATCGCCTTGGTCATCGGCGTCACAGCCTTGGCCTTGGGTTTCGGCGCGGCCACTCCCAGCAGGTTAATCTTGATCATGACTAATCAAAGCTCCTCAGCGCCAGCCCCATGGCCACACACAGGGAGGGGGCAATCTCCCGCAGGTAAGCGCTGTCAAACTTCTGGGGGTCGACTTTCACCTTCCGGAAAGGATCGATGATTTCCACCGGAACACGAAATTCCTCTTTCAACTGCTCCACCAACCCTTCAATCTTCGCGGTCCCCCCGGCCAGGTAAATCTGCTGGGTGTTTTCCGCCGCAGTGGTCTGCCGGAAGAAGTCGAAGGTCTTCTGGACCTCCAGCATCAGGATTTCCGAGACGGAGCGGAGGTGGGGAATTTTCTGCTCCCGTGTTATGCTGCCCACTTCCTGCCCCTGCTTCAGCTTCTCCGCGTCCTCGTAACTCAGGTCGAGCTCTTTTTGCAGGGTGTCGGTGTACTGATTGCCCCCCACGGAGACATCCCGGGTGAACAGCGGGATTCCTCCCCGCCCCACCACAATGTTGGTGATGCTGGCGCCGATGTTGAGGAGCGCCACGTAGGCATCCGCAGGGACGTCGTAGTTGGCCTCGAAAGCATTGAACATGGCAAAGCCGTCGTAGTCCACCACCAAGGGGGTTTTGTTCGCCTGGCTCAGGGCGTTCGTATGGTTGAGGATCTTTTCACGCTTTACCGCCACCAGCATAACGTCCCTGCCTTGCCCGGAGGGAGATTCCCCCAGCGGCTGGTAGCTCAGGTTGACGTCGGAGATATCAAAGGGGATGTGCTGCTGGGCCTGGTAAGGTATGGCCGAATCCAACTCCTCTTCGCTCGCCGCGTCGACCGTAATCCTCTTCACAATCACAGCGTGCCCGGAAACCGAAGTGGCGACATTCCGAGTCTTGATTTTGTTTTCGGCGAAGATTCTCTCGATGGCGGCGGAAACCGAGAGTGCATCCATGATGGCGCCGTCGACCACGGTATCCTGTCCCAGAGGCTCCCATCCGAAGTTGACCAGTTCGTAAGAATCTCCCCGCTTCTTGAGCTCGACGGCTTTGACGGCGCTCGACCCGACGTCCAACCCTACCAAGCCTTTCCCTTTCCCTATCCCCAACATCGGCTTTGCTCCTTGCCGAGCGCTCTGGCGTTACTTCTGCGAGGAACGGCGTTCAGATTGCGCGCTTTGTGTCTCCATCCAACGGTCCAGGAGCGTCTTCTTGAACTTCCACCGGTTCCCCAACTTGAAGGCAGGTATCTTCTCCTCGTAGACATACTTGTAAAGCGTTTCGCGAGATACTCCCAGGTACTCCGACGCTTCCCGGATGTCCATGACCTCTCTGGTTTCTGCCATGCGTTCAACCCAGCGACTGAATTCTTCCCCCGATGGCTTCTAAAGACAACCACTCGGACCGAAAGGGCGACTCCGCCCTCCCTCTTGTTAGGGGTATACGCTTGGGCTTGGGTGATGTCAAGGGGTTTGTGCAGGTTTTGTGGGGGTTTCTTCCCAGATTCGTGTGGGTTTTTTCTGATTGTTTGCCCACTTTATGCGGTATGTTGCGTTTTTGTGAGGAGAACACCACAATATGAACTACCTTGGGTTTTTTGGGGCTTTCATAGTACTATCGTACCGGTTTTGGAGGCCCGGAGATGAATTCTTACCGTTTCTCAGAGCGCCTGCACTCGCCGGGTAAGCTGTTCGGGAGGTGACATCAAGGCCACGGCGTATTTGCAGCCGCTCAGGCAGCCACGTTCGACGGCCAAGCTCCCGTAGTAGTCGTTATAGCGGAAGCCGGTTTCCCCGCGCCACATGGGGAATGCGGCACAGGCCTCCACCCACCGGTCGAAGACCGGACTGATATCGAGGTAAGTATCGGGCGTAAAGCCCTTCGCATCTTCCCAGTTATCGGCGAAAAACAGTTTCCGTACCTCGTGCGGTGGTTGATTGCGGGCAAGGGCGGGGAGCCCGGCATAGAACACAGCGTCGTTCACAATCTTGTAGCACGCTTCGTGATCCTTGTGCCAACTCCCGCGCCAGTGCGTCACGATGGCGCCGGGTTGATACTCCCGGATCAAATCGCATACCGCAAACTTTGCCTCCTCGCCTACGGGAATCTCTCCATCCCCATAACCGAGAAACTCGGTGCGCGCGCCGAGCGCGTGCGCAGCGCGCTCCGCGGCTTCCCGCTGGAGAGGACCGTAACGCGCGGGAGCAATCCGCGCTGAGCCCTTCTCACCGAGCGAGAGACTCACGAAGACGCCTTGGCCTCCCAGATGAACCTGGAGAGCCACGGCGGCCCCCATGGCAAAGAATGCGTCGCCAGGGTGTGCGGCGATCGCCATGATCTTTGAGGGACCGGAGGCTGGCGCTGGGGTATCTCCCGAAGGGGGCTGCCCTGGCATCCGGCTTGCCTGAGCAGGTTGGCCCGCCACCGAGAAGGCTGCCGTTCCCAGACCCAAATCCTTCAGGAAGTGTCGGCGGGTGGAGTTATCCATGTTTTGACCCTCGTTCAATTTACAAGTTCGCGTTTGGTTCCTCCATCCAGCTTACCACTACTGTGATTGACAGGCCGGAAAAGACAGCAGGCTTGGTGTGTGGTAGACTGCGGGCTGCCGTGCTCCGAAGTCAGGCGGCGGCTTGGTGGTTTACAACTGGCCGGGCGGGCCCAGGCGATCCGTGTCGCGCCGCAAACGGGCATGGGAGGCGAGGGAAAACGCCAATGAGTTCAATTCAAGCCAGTCCGTTGATCCTCAAACTTGACAGCCCCGAAGCGACGCTTGAACTGGTGGGCGGCAAGGGTGCGTCGCTGGCGCGCATGGCGGCGGCTGGTCTGCCCGTGCCGCCGGGTTTTCAAATCACCACCCACGCCTATCGCCGCTTTGTGCGTGAGAACCGTCTCGCCGACGCGATTCTATCCGCCGCGGCACAAGCCAGCTCGCCCGACTCCGCCACACTGGAGCGGGCCTCGCTGGAAATCCAGTCCCTCTTTGCCCAGAGCTCGATACCCGAGGAAGTCGCCGCACTGATTGTGCAGTCGTACGGCGAACTGGGCAAAGACGATCCACCCGTCGCGGTGCGCTCGTCAGCCACCGCGGAAGATTTGCCGGAGATGTCCTTCGCCGGCCAAATGGAAACCTATCTCAACGTCTGCGGCGCTGACAATGTGCTGGCTGGCGTGAAGCGTTGCTGGGGTTCGCTTTGGACGGCGCGCGCCCTCGGCTACCGCGCGCAACATAGCATCCCTCCCGAAGACCTCAGCATGGCCGTCGTGGTGCAGCGACTGGTTCCTGCCGACGCCGCGGGTATCCTCTTTACCGCGAATCCAGTAACCGGCGCGCGCGACCAGATGATGATTAACGCGGCGTGGGGTTTGGGCGAGGCGATCGTGGGGGGGCAAGTTACGCCCGACACGATCGTCGTGGCCAAGCAAACGGGCGCGGTTGCATCGCAGGACATCGCGGACAAGGCGGTGATGACGGTGCGCGTCGCCGGGGGCACACGCGAAGAGCCTGTGCCCGCCAATAAACGCACGCGGGCCGCCCTGCCCCCGGCGCAAGTTGCTGAACTCGTTCGCCTCGGCGCGCAGATCGAGCGACTCTACGGACAGCCGATGGACATCGAATGGGCGATGTGCGACAAGCGCATCTTCATCCTCCAGGCCCGTCCCATCACCGCCCTGCCTGAGCCGCAAGCCACGCTGGAATGGAAGTTGCCGCGAGCGGGGGGGCGATACGCGCGCGGCAGCGTGATCGAACTGCTGCCCGAACCGCTCTCGCCGCTCTTTGCGACTTTCGCGCTGCCCCTGTGGAACGATGCGCTTCGGGCTAAGATGCAATCGCTGGGATTCGGCCCCCTACTAGCCGGTAATTTCTCTCTGCTGACCATCAACGATTACGCCTACGCCGAATTCGGGTTAAGTGCGCGGCAATCGGTGCGGCTGCTCCTCGCCTTGCCCGGGCTGATCTTCAGGATAGTCCCGCTGCTGCGTTCGGCGCAGGAGCGCTGGGCCGAGGAAGCACGCCCGCACTATGCAAACGTCGCCGGCGCATGGGCCGCGCGCGATCTGGCCAGCACGCCGGCGGCGGAATTGCTCGCCGGCGCGCGCGAGATTGTAAAGGCAGCCGCCGGCCATTACGTGAGCATCCAGACCGGCATTCTGCCGGTTGCGAATTTGAGCGAGGCCGCGTTCACCTACGTCTATAACCGCTTCATCAAGCGCCAGAGCGACCCTCCGGCGCTGACTTTCGTGCTCGGATTTGATAGCACGCCAATCCAGGCGGAGAAATCGCTCTATGACCTGGCGGGCTGGGTGCGCCCGCAAGCGGAGCTTTCCGCCTATCTGGAGCGCGCCACGAGCCAGGACATTGTGAAGGCATGCGCATCACAATCTGCGCCCATCGCCGATGCGGAAAGCTGGCGCGGATTCACCGGCCGATTCGCGGAGCATCTCGATCGCTTCGGCCACACCGTCTATGATCTGGATTTCGCCAAGAGCGTGCCGGCTGACGATCCCGCGCCGCTGCTGGAAACCCTCAAATACTTTCTCTCGGGGCAGGCGCGCAGCCCTTATGAGCGGCAGGGTGGGGCGGCGCTGGCGCGCGAGCAAGCCACTCAATCGCTTCTCGCCCGGCTGAAAGGCATTCGCTTGCGATTCCTCCGGTTTCTGGTTCAAGCCGCCCAGCGCTACGCGCCGCTGCGCGAGGACGCGCTCGCTGACGTGGGGCTGGGGTGGCCGCGGCTGCGCTGCATGTTGCGCGAAGTCGGGCGGCGAATGGCGGCGGCGGGCGCTATCGCGCAGCGCGACGACGTGTTTTGCTTGAACTGGGAAGAGGCGCAGGCGGCCGCAAGCGCGCTCGACGCGGGTCGGCCCGTTCGAGATTATGGTGGCGCGGTCGCCGAGCGGCAAGCCACCTGCGAGGCTGAGCGCAAGGTAACGCCGCCCGTGGCCCTGCCCGTCAAAGGCGGCGTCCGCCTTCTGGGCATCGACCTCACCCGCTGGATGCCGGCGCGCACCGGCCAGGCAGCCGGTAACATCATCAAAGGGGCTGGCGCGAGTCCGGGCCGCGTGGTTGGCGTGGCGCGCGTGATTCATGGCCCCGATGAGTTCAGCCAGATGCAACCCGGCGACATCCTCGTCGCCAGTATTACCACCCCGGCCTGGACAGCGCTCTTCACGCTCGCCTCCGGTGTGGTCACCGATGTGGGCGGCCTGCTCAGCCACAGCTCTATTGTGGCGCGCGAATATCACATCCCCGCGGTGCTGGGGACGGGCGTGGCGACGGAGCGTATCCGCAGCGGGCAGCGCATCACCGTGGACGGCGATAATGGCGTGGTGACGATTGCCGATTGACGATTGTCGATCGCCGATTGAAGGCGGAGCAATTCGCCACGCTTTTGCCCAGGCTCGAAGTTGATGAACAACTCAGAGATAAACTCGAGCGCCAGCAGGCAGGTGAATTCCAACCCATGGGGAAATCGTATCAAATTGTTTAGGACTTGAGCACGCCGCGACGGGCTTTTTAGGTCTGCGGCTTGTCACGAATTGGCCGCCTGGCTCTGGCGACCGATGAACACGAGCTGATCGGAAAAACCGCAGACGATGGAAAGCAGGTCTGCGCTACGTGCCCAGGACCCAAACCCAAGTTAACACCCAAGTTAACAAAGCTTGCCGAAAGAACACAGAGGGGGTAATATGCGTACCGGATATCCGTTCTAGTGGTCCGCTCGCTGGGGGCCTTACTGAACGAAAAGGTGGGCAGGCGATGCCCAACAACCCATTCACGATCAGAATTTTCGTTCCGGACGGAGACCCGGAGGGCGTCCGCATCATTGATCGCATGAACTGGACGGGGCACGGCATTGTCTTTCCGCGCGAGAAGTGGCCCACAACCCGCCAGCGCGGAGAGTTTTCCCGTACAGGCGTCTACATCCTGTCCGGCTACAAGAGCGCGGAGGACGAGCTCCCGACCGTCTATATCGGAGAGGGAGACGTGATTCGCAACCGGATTGAATCGCACTTCCAGAGCAAAGATTTTTGGGATCGCGCTATCGTCTTCACCGCCTCGAATAACAGCCTGAATAAGGCCCACGTGAAGTGGCTTGAGTTTGCACTTGTGAGCCGCGCCGTCCAGGCGAAGCGGAGTATTCTCGACAACGGCACAGAACCGCAGGAGCCAGCACTCAGCGAAGCGGAACACGCCGATACGCAAGCGTTCCTCCAAGAGGTCCTCCAGATTTTGCCGCTCGTTGGCCTACGAGCCTTCGAGATACCGAAACCAGTCGCCACGCCCCATTTAAAACCTGACGCCGAGGGTGCCGCCCCGGGCGACGCGCGGGCGCAATTAGACACAATCGTTGTGCCTGCCCAGGAGGAAGGTTTCAAGAAAGTGTTTCTTGGAGATAAGTGCTGGTGGGCAATCCGCATCTCAGGCGGGATGCTTCCTAAAATCAAGTTCATCGCCGCATACAGGACCCAGCCTGAATCGAAGGTAACGCACTATGCGCCTGTAGCGAGCATTGAACCGTACGGCGAAGAAGGTAAGTACAAACTCATTTTCGCTGAGCCGGCCAAGCCCATTGGCCCAATACCCTTTGCCGACGCTCCTCTCGGCTCAATGCAGGGACCCCGCTATACGAGCTTCGCTAAATTGCAGAAGGCCAAGAAACTCACGGACCTTTTCTAGCCGGCGGCCGCGCCCACCGCCCCCCTGAGATTGGATTTGTAGTCATGGGTAAGGTGTTGCAACGAAATGAGCGAGGGGGAACCATCCACACACGCATGGTGAATTCAGGCACCCATAGTCAAATACGCCTGACCATGGTTAGAAAAGCGCGGATTGTCGTGGGTTAGAAGCTGCTTCCTCCGTTTGCGCACTGAAGCGAAACTCACTAGATTTGAGGTATTCTTCTACGGCTTCGCTGGCGATCCACCGCCTGTCAAGTTCCTCACAGACGGCACCCGTGGTGTTGGAGCCCGCAAAGGGATCGAGGACAATGTCACCGGGATCGGTCAGCATTTTCACGAAGAACTTAGGAAGGAGAGCGGGAAATCTTGCGGGATGAATCTTGACTCCGGCCTCCCTGCAACGCGTTATATACTGATCGTTGGCAGAATTGTTTCCCATCGCCAGCATTGTTTCGGGCAACTCGGGGAAGGATGCCTCGGTAACATTCGAGGGAATGGAGCCACCAGCGGCGATCCCCTTGAAGGACTGGCGAATGACATGCCCAGACGGGCGGACCGCACCGCGCAGTCCATTCCGATTGAGCCGGATCATGTCGTTGCTGTACTCTTTGAGTACGTTCCAGTTGCTGGCTTTCGGCCACGGTGTTTTGGAGAGCCACCATACATATTCTACTGAATCTCTTATCCTTATCCGGCGGACCGTAACCCACTCCGCCGGCATTGGCATCTTGGCAGGGTTGTACCAAAAGCACTCCTGCGCTAAATGGAACCCGAGGTCTTCGACGAGTGCGACAAGAAGCTTAAAATGATATATAGATCGGGTCGGGATGCCTTTGTTGTAGCTTCCGCCGATGTTGAGCACAAAACTACCGTCGTCCGCGAGGACGCGGAAGATCTCACGTGCAAATGGCAGGAACCAATCGATGTACCTTCCCTTGGAGGCGTTGCCGTACTCCTTTTTGAAGTGCAGCGCGTATGGAGGTGAAGTCACGACGAGGCTAATCGATTTCTCCGGTAGCTCTCGCAGGAATTCAAGAGAATCGGCCAAGTATGCGGCGCCAAGCTTAGTCTGGAAATACGGCTTTCGGCGAAGAAGTTGGGCAGGATGGTCGCGGGAAGACTCGACTGGTTTGATCGTGGACGTTTTGCTTAGCCAGCGGGTGACATTCGGCTTGGGTGCGGTAGCCATTGACATACCCATCATACAGCGGTTGCCGAATGAAAGATAGCAAAAAAGGATTTACATTGTCAACCCATTATCGAGGAAAAGCACCCCATCCAGACGAATGGGTGTCACAGGCGGAAGCGGCTCGCATGCGAGGGGTTTCGCGCCAAGCGATTGCACGCCTCATCAAGAAGGGTCGATTCCGTATCTTGGAAATTGGGGGGAAGGTTCTCCTGCGCCGCGAAGATATCAGAGCCTATCAACCCGAAGCACCCGGAAGGCCACCAAATGAGTGAAACCATAGACACGATCAAAGATTTCATTGATCGCTGTTCGCCTGAAGAACGCGGAATTCTTTTTGAATACTTGAGAAGGAGGTTTCCTCGCCACCCCCTGGAAGAGCAGTGGGATATCGACGCGGAAACCATCCTTACGGCCATATACCGGTCGCCCGACCTCACGCAGCGCGGGGTGCGAGGGATTCTTGCGGAAGCTGTATTTGAACGCGATATATTACCCAGCGTCGAGAAGCGGGGATGGCACGTCCTGCCGGTGTCTATCAGCGACCCCCCCTACGATTTTGTTTTGGAAAGCGAGGGGCGACGAGCAACTATTCAGGTAAAGCTGCAGCGAACAGAGAAAGGCCAACCGAAACGGTACCACCCCAAGCTTTACGCTGGAGAGCTTTACGTCGTTGAGGTACAAAAGACTCGGTCAGGAAAGAAGAGGCGGAGTGAATCCACAAGAGCGCGTTCCACGGGTGATGAATCGACTCGGCCATACAGATTTGGCGACTTCGACATTCTTGCTGTCAACATCCAACCCACTACGCACGCGTGGGCTGACTTCCGCTATACACTAGGCCGATGGCTTATTCCGCGCGGAACCAATTCACGACTGATCGAGATATTCCAGCCGGTTTCGCTTGGGCCAAATGAGGTGTGGACTGACAGGTTAGATGTATGCATGGACTGGTTTCGAAGCGGTGACCGGAGGAGGGTGCGGCAGCTGCTTCGTGGCCCTGAGGCAGTCGGGAGGCACTAAACTTGCCACGGTCCGTGCTGTCCTGACCCGCTAGCACCAAGAACGCAGGCCGTCGGGGCCGACCACAACAAGGAGAGACGGTATGAATGTCAATACCAACACTTTGAAGGATTTCCGGAGATCATTAAAGGAAAGGCACAATGAACTTGAACGGGAGGTTGGTGAAATACTGGCAGAATTCGTTGGCGAAATCACTCGTTTTCAATTCGATCTTTTTTCCCAGCACACCGTTGAACTCCCGGCACAAAGATGTGTTTTTGATTATGCAATCCGCATTAAGCATCGGGAAACCGAAGAGTGGATACTCATGGAATTGAAGGACTTTGAGGACTCTTCGCTGTTGGTTCCTCACGCCCAAAAGTTCGGGCAAGATTGCACCTTGTTTAAACAAAAGTTTCCTGACTGCAACGTGCATCGTCTTCTGATGATAGACGATGACGCATCATCGCCTCCGGCGAATCTGACTCAGGAATGCGTTAACCAAGGAATAATTCTTCAGTATTTTTCGCGACTTCGAATGCTCGGTGATCAGATCGAAGGCGTCGGCCCGGAATTCGCCCTCCTTGAGTACCTCAAGAATTCATTCAACATCGCCGTCCGGTATGAAGGCCCCCCAACAATTGAGGTTGAGGCAATCAAGCAAGCATTTGACGGTAAGGAAAACTACACTTTTTCCATCCCTGCCAAGGAGCTGCTCCCCCTTGCCTATGTATTTCGAGCCACGACGGCTGGTGATCCTTCCCTCGAGGAGGCGTATCAACGGAGCATTGACCTGAAGCGCCTTCCCAAGATCCGCAAGTTTATTCTTTCTGGTCACGTTGCCGCCATGTTCCCTACCAACATCGTGGCCAACATACCCATAGGGTCTTCCGCTGAGGTGAAAAAACAAGAGAACCGATTCGTCGCGATTACACTCCCGAATGAGTATGCGTCGCTTCACATCATTGACGGGCAGCACCGTCTCTGTTCACTCTGTCGCGCCTCCGAAGACGACTGGCAGGGCTTAGTTGACTACCCATTCCTCGTCACGGCTTACAACGGAATGCCGAACAAGGAGCAAGCGAAGATTTTCTTTTCGATAAACGACGAGCAGACAGGCATCAATCCAAATCTCATCTGCTACATTCTGAGCCGACTCCAGGAGGATAAGGAGGGGGTCGCCGCCTATATCGCGCTCCGGCTGCAGGATACAGGCGTCTTTGACGAGGGCATCTATACCGGAGTGGGTAAGAGAGAAGGACGCTGGCTCAATTTGAAAACCTTTGTGGACAATCTCACACCCAGTCAATCGCCAAAGGACAACCTTATTGATTACCCAACTGATGGCTTAAAGCATGGGTGGTTTCAACGCGACGGAAGAGATACCGACACACCTCTGAAAATCCTGAAGGAGTATTTTACGATTATTGCAGAGCAATTCCGAACAGACTGGGGCCAGGGGCGAAAGGGGTTTTGTCAGAACAACGCGGGCGTAGCAGTCTGGCTGCGGATTCTATTGATGATCGCTAATAAGAACGGGGCTTGGAAGACCTTTGCTGAAAACTGGGATCGGCGAATGCTGGCACGCCACGTACAAAAATGTGACTTCAGAATTCTCCGGAAGCGAGTTCCAGAGTTGGACGCCGATGAATGGCGCCGCGCTCGGAATGAATCGGAATATGAAGCGATCGCCCAATTTATTTGGAAAGAGATCGGATGATCGCAGGCGACGCATTAACCCGTTATTGAACGCGCACCCGTGCAATCGGCGCTTCGCGCCAGTCGTACGCGCCGCTTAATTCTGGTCGATCGGCTATTCTCCGAAGTGGCTTTCCACTTCCGCTCCATTCGTATCGTGGAAGTCCAAAAAATGGAGCAACGCCGGCATGGCGGCGGCAAAGACGACGTTTCCCAAACGGAACTCGCGCTGGACGCCTGGAATCAAGTAGACGGCGAGCTCCATGAACCGCTTCCCACGTGGGCGGAGGACGAGAATGGGTAATCCCAAAAAAAAGGTGGAGATACCGGAGGGAGATGTTAGGCTTCCGGCTGCGGAACACATGTTCGAAGCGACCACGCTTTATTTTGGCAAGAATCCCGCCGTGAGCCTGGTGTGTGACAGCCGAGCCGAGGCAGAACTGCTGGCAGCGATTGCAGAAACGGGCTACCGCGGCCCCATTTCTATTCCCACCACGGAGGAAGGATGCCGTATCCTTCACAAAAAGCTCCAAGACCGCCTCACCCGCGCCCGGGCGCAATTTGAGCAATTAGCCAGGGAGCGCGCCGGAAGCGAGAGGTTGCAGGCGCAAATTGTAGAGATTCTTTGGCGTTGGTTCATCCACGGCGTCCCACAAAATCTGCTCAAGCCCCCCACCAACGCTGCCTACGAGCAGCAGGCGGACCAGGTGATCGAATAAAAGGCGGCAATTGTAGTCGCCAACCTTTTAGGGAGAGGGCAGACCCACTTATCATCGCTTGGTGTCTTGGTGGTGAAATATTTTGAAAAAGTCCTGGGCTACTCCTGTGAACATATTTCTCTTGACAGCGCCCCGCACGTGTGGTAGCCTATACATGTGAAAAGCGCAACCCGCGGGGAAGTCCTTTGCTCGCTATCCCAACAATCCGTCCAGGAGGAACTATGTCCCTACGCAAATCACCCCAACTTACGCCCCAATTGCTCACCGCTACGCGCGCGAATGCCCGGCGATCCACCGGACCGCGCAGCCCCGCCCAACCGCAACAGCGTTGACCCACGAACGGTTCGGTCCCGCCAGGGCCGGAATGGTCTCTGGGCTTTTATCGTCGCGGGAGTGGGGGAAAAAGCGTAGAAACCAGGAAAAAGATACTAAATAGTGGGAACGAACTCAAGAATATATTGAAAGCAAAGGAGTTAGCTCCATCAGGAGCTAAAAACGAACTGGTTTTTGAGTGCAAACGAACCCCGATCGAAGTCCAAAAAGTGATCAAAAAACCACCTATTTTGCGGCATTGAGGAGGGACGAGGATGAAAATCAATTCCAAGGAATTCCGGGTGCGGCACCGGAGAAAAGCGGGTAGCGACGAATACCGCATAGCCCACTTGCTCAAGCCCGATGACAAGACGTACGAAAATGCTTACAACAATATCCAGAAGCGGAATACGACCTTGATACCAGTCCCCATCCCCATTCCTTAACTCCCGTGTTAGAGTAAAGGGGCTCTTGAGAGCCACAGGGGTTTCGCTTGGCATTGAAAGATATTGGCGAAGAGGTAAGTCAGGAGACCCGCTACGAGGCGCTGCGACAGGCGTCTGACGTTATTGCCTCGCAGGCGGACCTGAATGGCGTGCTGGAGAACCTCGCCCGGTTTCTTCCCTCGGTGGTGAGCTTTGAGTTCCTCGGCGTGGCCCTTCATGATGCCAAGCGGCAGGTTTTTCGCCTGCACGCATTCGGGGGCAGCTTATCCGCCAAATCAGAAGTTGGGACCGAAATCCCTGCGTCAGAGACCTCGGCGATGGCCATCCTGCGAGACCAGCAGCCGGTGGTCATCAACGATACCGAGAAAGAGACGGGGTTTGCGGATATCGTCGAGCGTGCGCGCCCCTACGGGGTCCGGTCGACGTGCCTCCTCCCTCTAACGTCTCCACGCCGGCGGCTTGGCGTACTGGTCTTTGGGACCACCTATCAGAAGGATTATGGCGAAGAAGATTTGAAGCTGATGTCAACGGTCGCCGCCCATGTTGCGGTCGCCGTGGAAAACGCCCTGAATTTCGAGGAGGCTCGTTCCTACCAGCAACTCTTGACGCGTGAACGTGACCGGCTGCGACTGCTGCTGGACGTGAACAACAGCGTCATTTCTCACCTCGAGTTGGGGGATCTTTTCCAGGCGGTATCTTCAGCCCTGAGGGAATGCTTCCACCACGAGTACACCGGCTTATGGCTGTTTGAAGAGGGCACAGCAAAACTGCGCTCTGTGGGCATAGACTTCCCCAGCAATCGTGGAGTCATTCAGAAAATACAATCCCTGGATTTGACCCCTGCGGAAGTCGAGGCGGTTCGGTCTCGCTCGCCTCGCCTCATAAACCGCGAGGAGATATCGCAACTGCCTCCCAAGTTCGCTTCGCCAGCGGAGGCGGAAAACATCCATTCTGCGGTCTCCATTCCCTTGGTCGTAGGCTCCAAGCCGCTCGGCATCTTGACACTCGGAAGCACGGGAGAATCCACGTTCGCGCAAGAAGAACTTGGCGTGCTTCTGCAGGTTGGCGACCAGGTGGCCCTGGCCACGGAAAATGCTCTGGCCTATGAGAAAGTCGCGGAGGCGCGGAATCAACTTAGCACTGAGAAAACATACCTGGAAGATGAGATCCGGTACGACCGCAACCTGGAAGACATTGTCGGCAAAAGTGGCGCTTTGCGGGAGACTCTGAGCAAGGCAGAGGTCGTCGCCACGACAGACGCAACCGTTCTGCTCATGGGCGAGACGGGAACCGGGAAAGAACTCATCGCGAGGTTGATTCACAACCGTAGTTCGCGCCGAGATCGTACGTTTGTGAAGTTGAATTGCGCGGCGGTTCCCTCCGGCCTCATGGAGAGTGAGCTCTTCGGACACGAGCGGGGCGCCTTCACCGGCGCGGTGGCGACGAAAGTCGGGCGTTTCGAGTTGGCGCACCATGCGAGCCTTTTTCTCGACGAGGTTGGCGACATCGCCCTGGACCTTCAGCCCAAGCTTCTCCGCGTTTTGCAGGAAAAGGAATTCGAGCGGCTGGGAAGCACGCGGACGCTGAAGGTCGACGCCCGCCTGATTGCCGCTACCAACCGGGATCTCTCCCAAATGGTCGCGAGCGGCGAATTTCGTGAGGACCTCTACTACCGGCTGGCGGTTTTCCCCATCCAGTTGCCACCCCTGCGCGAAAGACGGGAAGACATCCCCCTTCTGGTTGAGTACTTCGTGGCCCGTTACGCACGCCGCATGAAGAAAAGGATCAGAGAGATTCCGACGCGGGCGATGCAGGCGATGACCGAATGGACATGGCCTGGTAATATCCGGGAATTACAGAACATCATCGAGCGGGCGGTGATTCTCACCACCGGAGAATGCCTCGAGGTGCCGCTCGAGGAATTGAGCTTGCCACGAACGGACCGAGCTTCTACGGGATCAGCCAGGAGTCTCAACCTGCGGGAGGTTGAACGCCAGGCGATCCTGGAGGCTTTGCGGAAAACGAATGGGCGGATTGGTGGTCCGGGCGGCGCGGCGGCATTGCTGGGTCTCAAGCGCACAACACTCCAGTCGCGCATGCGCGTCCTGAATATCAAACCGCCGGAGCATCTGTAGCGCCGACCTGCTTTGCGGATCGGCGCTTCTTTCCCAGCGTCGCCCTCAGCTTCTTGGCGCAGTTTTGCATGGATTATGCAGGACGAGTCGACGACTCGGCCCACGGTAGATTGGAAAGCCCGGGACCGCACTGCCCTATGCCGGGCAGGCCGCCATCCAGCGGGCACCTGCGGCTTTCCGCACGACCCAACGAACATATCTAAGTACTAGAATTACAATACGTTATGGTCCAGCGAGCTACGGTACGGAGTGTGCATGTGTTCTGGCTGTGCTGCGAACCACGGTCCTCTATCTGCGAGATCGAACCAAGGTTGTCCTAAAAGGGCAACTGGTGGCGGAATGGGCAGAATGTCTACCCAAGGCGATCGCTCAGTGTTGCTCAACCCGAGACGCGGTTGAGGTCGATCTGGATGGTATCACCTGCGCGGACCGCGTCGGCGAGCAAGCCCTTCTCTCCCTCTGGCGAGCCCATCGGCGTTTCCTCTGCACTTCCCCCTTCGCGCGAACACTCTGTGAGCACCTGGGAATCCCCATCGAGGTGGACAGCCGATGAGCGTCCTTGCCCAAGTTGAGCAGGGTGGGCAGTCGGCGGTAACCAGGCGCGCCGCGAGTCTTACCGAGGGTTCGTGGCTCATCACCGCGGCCGTAATGCTCGCCACCTTCATGGAAGTGCTGGATACCACCGTTGTCAACGTCTCCTTGACGCACATTGCAGGGAGCCTCTCGGCGACACCCACCGAAGCTACTTGGGCGCTCACTTCGTATCTGGTGGCCAACGGTATTGTCATTCCGATTTCAGGATGGCTGGCCAACCATTTTGGACGGAAAAATCTGCTCCTTATCTCCACCGCAGGCTTCACCGTCGCCTCTTTGCTCTGCGGCATCGCTCCCAGCATGGGTCTGCTGGTGACCTTCCGCGTTATTCAGGGCGCTTGTGGCGGTTCACTGCAACCGCTATCTCAGGCTGTATTGCTGGAAGCGTTTCCTCGCGAGCAACACGGCAAAGCCATGGCGATCTTCGCACTCGGGGTCATTGTAGCGCCTGTGCTCGGACCTGTGTTGGGTGGTTGGCTCACCGACAACTACTCCTGGCGTTGGGTCTTTTACATCAACTTGCCCGTAGGTGTGATCTCCGTCCTCATGATCAAAGCGTTTGTGAAGGACCCGCCGTACATTCGGCGCTCCTCGGCCCCGGTCGATTCCTGGGGACTGGCTACGCTGGTTATTTGGGTGGCAGCGCTCCAGATCATGCTGGATAAAGGTCAGGAAGAGGATTGGTTTGATTCAAGATTCATCGTGGTACTGGCAGTGGCCTTTGCGATAGGGCTCCTGGCATGGGTGACACGCGAGCTAACTACACGAGATCCGGTTGCCGACCTGCGCGTGTTCGGACAGGTGCCCTTTGCCGCCGGCACCATGGCGATGGCACTCCAGGGCTTCGTGTTGTATGGCAGCCAAGTCACCATCTCCATTTGGCTCCAGACACTGATGGGTTATCCGTCGGTGCAAGCGGGCGTAGCCATGCTAGCCCTGGGGCTAGGGGCGGCTCTCTCTATGCCTGTAGCCTCCTTCCTGGCGAGTAGGTTCGATCCTCGCAAGGTATTCGCCTGCGGAATACTGATACTCAGCTTTTCGTTCTATCGGTTGATGGGGCTTAACTTGAACGTGGGTTACTGGGATGTTTTCTGGCCCCAGTTCATTCAAGGTTTTTCAATGGGGTTAGTCTTTGTGCCGCTCACGGTCTTGACCATGGCCTCAATTCCCAAAGAGAAGATGGGCAACGCTACAAGTTTGTTCAACATGATGCGGAACATCGGTGGGGGAGTGGGGATTTCCATGGTCGCTACGATGCTCACCCGCATGGGGCAGGAGCACACCAACTTGCTGGTCGCCAATATCACACCGCTCTCCCCTTCGGTGCTGAGTCTGCTCGGTGGGCTGAGGGGTTTGTTTGCGGGTTCCGGCCCGGTCTGGGCCGACCAGCAAGCTTACGCCGCCCTTTTTGGCCTGGTGCAGCGCGAAGCCACTATGGTGGCGCTGATTCGGATCTTCCAATATCTGGGAGTGCTGGTTCTTATTCTGATTCCCCTGATCGCCTTGACCAAGCGGCCGCCCGCAGGCCAGAGCTCCCAGCCTTTGGCGCATTGAATCCCGGTCTTGGGGAAGTTCTCAAAAACCTGTCTGCGGTGTACGGGCGTGAAAGTATCTGCATATTGTCCTATAATTCGGGGACAAGGTGGCGCCATTATGCCTCGAATCATGGCCATTCGGCCGTATGGACTGCTGGCAAAGTATTACGACCAGCTCTTCACATTTCACTTGTCCTGGTACGAGGCGGCCCGACAGCGCGTGCTTGGCGGGATTCTGCTCCACCTTGAATCCGCATGTGACCTGGCATGTGGGACCGGAACAACGGCCCTTGTGCTGGCGCGCAAGGGCATCAAGATGTACGGCGTGGATCTCTCCCCAACTATGTGTCGGCTGGCCCGTGAGAAGTCTCGACATCTCGGCCTGCCACTTCGCATCGTCCGCGCTGACATGCGGCATTTCCGATTGCCGGAGCCGGTCGACCTGATATTGTGCGAATTCGATGCGCTCAATCATTTGGAGCGAAAGGGCGACTTGGCACTGGTCGGACGTGCTGTTTCACGCGCCTTGCGCCCCGGCGGCTACTTCTATTTCGATGTGAACAACTCCCTTGGGTTTGAGCGATACTGGTCGGGCACCGTCTGGTTCGAGAAACCGGGCGTGGCGGTGGTGATGCGCAATGGGCATAGCCGCCTGGCCGACCGAGCATGGTGCGACATTGATTGGTTCGTCCGGAGCGCAGGCTGCTGGCGAAGGCACCACGAAAGGGTGGAGGAGGTGTGCTGGAGTTCCTCCGAGATCCGCCGCACCTTGCGTAAGGCTGGCTTCGACCGGATCAGCGCATTTGATGCGACGCCCTTCTTTACCGGCGATCCCAGAATACACCCCGGCTGTCGCACATTTTACTTGGCGCGGAAATCCCGCCGACAGTGAGCGGGCGCAGACCTGCTATTGAACTTTCCTGCGGAAATACTTCCCCCAATCCACCTTGGGATCAGGAAACACAGCTTGGCCGCTCCCGGGGAGCTCCCATTGAGCCGGCTTGCCGCAGCGTGGGCAGAATTGCCAGCCGGGGGAAACCTCATTGCCACAAACCACGCAGACAGAGGTTGTGTGTCCAACACAAGCGGGGCAGGCCCCGTCCGCCGCGGTGATCGCGCGGGAACAACGCGGGCAAAAGTTCTCGTCTCCATCCCTCAATTGGATCACTCGGAGAACTTCTTCGGGGGTTGTAATGCCTTGCTTTATTTTGCTTCGCGCATCCTCGAAAATCGAAGTGAAGCCTGACAGGGCGGCGGCCTTGAGGATCTCTGCCTCGGAAGCCTGCCTGTTGATCGCCATACGGACAGGCGCTGTCATCTTGAGGATTTCAAATATGCCGACACGCCCCTTAAATCCGGTTTCCAGGCAATCTTTGCAGCCACGGCCCCTCTGAAATACAAAGTCCTTATCATCCCACATCAGCTTCCTCAGGACGATGTCGGAAGGAACATAGGACTCACGGCAGCGGCCGCAAGTGCGTCTGGCCAGCCGTTGCGCGACAATGATGGTGACCGAGGAAGCGATAACAAAGGGATCGGCCCCCAGGTCGAGCAGACGCAGCACGGTTCCCACAGAACTGTTGGTGTGCAGTGTGGTCAATACTAATTGTCCGGTCATGGAAGCGCGGAAAGCGATCTCCGCGGTCTCCCGATCACGGACCTCACCCACCAGAATCACATCCGGATCTTGTCGCAGGATGGAACGCAAGGACGAGGCAAAGGTCAGCCCCGCCTTCACGTTGACCTGAACTTGATTGGCTCCCACGAGCTTGTATTCAATGGGATCCTCGACGGTGACCACGCTCAGCTTGCTCGACAGTTTTCGACTCAACAGGGCGTAAAGCGTCGTCGTCTTGCCGCTCCCGGTGGGGCCAGTAGAGATGATCATGCCCTGAGGCTGATCGGCGGCGTCGACGAGGGCTTCGAGGGCGCGCTCGGGCAAGCCTAAAGTCTTGAGATCGTACGACCCGCCGCTCCCCTCGAGAAGCCGCATCACCACCTTCTCACCGAACTGGGTTGGCAGGGTGGAAACACGTATGTCCACCACCCGATTCTGAAGGCGGACCTTGAATCGGCCGTCTTGGGGGAGGCGCCGCTCAGCAATGTCGAGCTTCCCCATAACCTTGAGACGTGTGGTGAGACCCGCGTGCAACCAAGTGGGTGCTTGCAAGTAATCCCGCAGAACCCCGTCCACGCGAAGGCGAACCCGGACATCCTGCTCCGTAGGCTCGATATGGATATCACTTGCCTGCGCCTTGAGAGCTTCGGCCAGAACCAGATTGGCGAGCTTGACGATGGGGGGAGTTTCCGAAGCCCGGCGAGAGCCCACTTCGTCCAGCCCAATCTCCTCGACGAGCGGCAGGACCTGGAGGCCGGCTGGCAATTCCGCCTCGGCGATGAAATCAACCGCCTCCGAATGCGTGAAGTGCTCTTCAATCGCGGCCAGGATTTCGGACCGGGGACTGACAAAGAGTTGAACCTTCAACCCGGTGAAGAACTCAATATCCTGGATTGCCGCCAGATTGGTGGGGTCCACCATGGTCACCCGCAGAGCACGGTCATCATGCGCGAAAGGGATGCAAGAGTAGCGTCGAGCCAGTGCTTCCGGGATGTGGTGGACAGCTTCGGCACTTATGGAGTGTGCGGCAAGGGAGATGAGCGGGATTTTCAGTTGTTGCGCGAACGTGTCCGCAAGCCACGCCTCCGTAATCTTCCCCACCTCCAGCAATATTGCCCAGAGCGGTTCTTTCCTTTGACTCGCCAGGCGCGTGAAGGATTCGACCTTTTTGGGGGTAAGAGTTCCGGATTCAACCAGCCATTTTGGCAAATCGGTGAGCAATCTCAAACACTCCTCGTCTATTCCGCCATGCCGGTAAGCGGAGGACACCACGCTCGCCTTCACGGTTCAAACCAGCAGGGCATACTGAAAAATGTCTCCTACACGCCAGCCCTACAGAGTACGCGGAATTGTGCCTGCTTTGATATAGGACTGGAGTGCTATGCCATTGGTGCTATAGGTACTAGTACTGGGTATCCTCAGAGGTTTTGCTTGAAGAACTCCAGCAGGCGCTGGGTCAGGTAGAACCTCGCTGCCTCGCTCGCGAATCCGTGCTTTTCTCCCGGCTGGATGTAAAGCTCGAAGGGAGTGTGCGCCTTGACTAATGCGGCCACGAAGTTCAGCGTGTTCTGCATGTGCACGTTGTCGTCGTCGCTCCCGTGGATCAGCAACACTTTGGCTTTCAGCTTATCCGCGGCCTCCAGCGGTGACGAAGTTTTGTACCCGTCCGGGTTTTCCTGCGGCGTGCGCATATAGCGTTCGGTGTAAATGCTGTCGTAGAACTTCCAGTCGGTAACCGAACCGCCCGCCGCGCCGCACTTGAACACCTCCGGCGCGTGAGTCAGCGCGTAGAGCGTCATATAGCCACCGTAAGACCACCCCGTAATTCCGATGCGAGTGGCATCGACATAAGGCAGGGACTTGAGGTAGGCGACGCCGGCAAGCTGGTCCTCGAGCTCGAAGTGTCCCAAGTCCTTAAACACCCTCGATTCCCAAGCGTGTCCTCGCCCCCACGAGCCGCGATTATCGAGCGACCACAGGATGAAGCCTTTTTCCGCGAAAAAATGGTCACGGAGTGAAGTCACGCCCCAACTGTTCCTGATCAGTTGGGCGTGAGGGCCGCCGTACACTTCGATGATGACCGGATACTTCTTCGCCGGGTCAAAGTCCGGCGGCTTCACCAGGCGCGCGTAGAGTGTGGCGCCGTCTGCGGCTTTCACTTCCACCAGTTCCGACTTGCCCAGCGCGTAATCATCGAGATGGGCTGTCTGCTTGCTCAGCGTGGCGACGGGTGACCCATCCGCCTCGAGTAGCCGGGTTTCCGGCGGGTCATGGAGAGAGGAAAAGGTGTCGAGCAGGAAACGGCCATCCGGCGAAAGGTTCAGCTCGTGGACACCGGGCTGCTGCGAGAGGCGCTCCAAACTGCTGCCCTCAAGCCTCACGCGGTAGAGCTGGCGCTCGCGCGGGTCCGGGTTCGTGGCCGCAAAGTAAGCCCAGCCGCCCTTTTCGCCCGAGCCAGCGTTGGGGACGTCATGAAAAATGGGACCATCAATCATCCAGTCGCCGTGGGTAAGCTGCTTCTGGAGCTGTCCATCGAGGCCATAGAGATAGAGGTGCATCCACCCGTCGCGTTCCGAGAGCCAGAGAAACCGTTGGTTGTCGCCGAGGAAGTGCGGTGGCTCGAGGGAATTGATCCAGTGGGCGTCCCTTTCCGTGAGCAGGCGACGATGAGAGTCTGCGGCAATGTCCCAGAGACGGACGTCCAACTCGTCTTGGGCGCGGTCAAGGGTGAGGAACGCCAGCGCCTTCGAGTCAGGCGTCCAGGAAAACGAGGGGCCAAAGTATTCGACGGATTTCGCCGCGCTCCATGTCCAGCTCTGGTGCGCGCTGCCTTCCACGGAAACGACGTGGAGAGAAGGAACGGGATTGGGGTCACCCGACTGAGGGAACCGCTCCTCCGTCAGGCTCACGTGGCTGGACAAGTAATGCGTCAGCGGGTATTGCGGCACAGGGGTGTCATCGAGGCGAAGGTAGGCGATCTTCTTCCCGTCTGGGGACCACACGTAAGCCCGACCGGAAGCACGATTGGCAAGTTCTTCTTCATAAACCCAATCGAGTTTACCGTTCATCACGTTTTCGTTGCCGTCGCTGGTGAGCTTTTCACGAAGCCCGGTTGTGATGTCGAGAGTGAAGAGGTTGTTCTGCTGCACAAATGCCACGCGCTCGCCCGTGGGGGAAATCGTCACGTCCTCGATCGGCATGGTGTCCTTTACGAGGGATTTCATCTGCCCCGTCGCAGGGTCATAGAGCCGGACGCTCTTTTCACCCTCGAGGAGCAGTGCATCGCCGCCCGGAGTCCACTGGTAGGAAGCGAGGTCGAGCTTTTCGCCTTCCATCGTGTCGTTGGGAGGTCCAAGAAGAACGCGCTCCTTGCCGCTTGCAATGTCATAGAGATATAGGGTGACGCTAGCGCCCCTGCCGAAGCCTTGACGCTTGAGGTAGCTGATTTCCCTGCCCCCTGGACGCCATACCACGCGGGAGAGGCCCTGCGCGACCAGCCCTTGCGGGTGGGTGACTAACTCGATGGTCAGAGGCTTCTTCGCCTCTTGCGCGTCAACTGCGGCGCCAACCAGGAACAGCAATGCAAGCAAGCCGGATAGACGCTTCATAATTCCCTCCATGTCTCATGCCAGTTTTGTAATTCTCGGGCTCACGCAAAGGCGCCAAGCACGCAAAGGCCGCCAAGAGACTCAGACTGTAAGCCTCTAATCTCCTTTGCGGGCTTTGCGCACTTTGCGTCTTTGCGTGAAGCAGGCCGTTCAGGAGATGAACTCACACCCTTCCAGGGGGCGAGACGCCCGCGCTACAAATCACAACTGATTCGCATAACCCACAACACCAATGGCCAGGATCAGAAACACCAAACCCGCCACGGCCAAGCTGTAGGCCTTACGGCTCGCGCCCTTCCACTCTCCCGTAATGAATCCCAGAATGTTGGCGGTAATGACCATGGTGGACATCATAACAGCCCATCCCACCGAGGTCCCCAGGGAACCCAGGCGTCGCGTGCCGGGCGCGTAAAGAGCAAAGCCGCCAATCCACATGAATCCCATCAAAGCCGCCAGAGCCCAGTAATGGCTTGTTCCTTTCATACGGAGTAATCCGCCGGTCTTGTTCTTTATCATAAGCCATACGCAGTAACCCGCATTGCAGATAAAGAGCGGCAGGGTAAGTGGAGCCCAAAGGGAATTACCCGCCATGGACTCCGCCGCGCCCTGCTCCATGGCCCTTCGTACGTATTCGGCGCCGAAGGTGAAGCCCAGGTTGGCGCAGGAAGAGAGAAGTCCGGACGCGATACAGATTGCCAGGCCGACGGCGAAAGAGCTTTGTGGGGGACTGCCTGCGGAACGCTGTTCGGGCTCCCGGAGCTTTCCGCCCCAGGAACCCAGGCCAAGACCGATCAGAACGAGCGCGAGAGAGGCGAGCGTGAGCAAGCCTTGAGGCTGACCCAACTTCTCAGGAGCCATTACGACCATGGGAATGAGGGCCCCGGCAGTGGCGGCCAGTCCGATAATGATGGTAAACCCCAAGGCCATCCCCAATCTACTCACACCTAATCCAAAGGTCACGGTCCCAATCCCCCATCCCAACCCGAAGACCTCAACCAGGAGGAGAGAGCGGAGGGAGGTGGAGGCCAGGACGGAGAGGGGGTGAGGAATGGTCAAGAGCACGAAGAGCCAGGGCCAAAGCAGGAAGCCTGTCGAGGCATAGACGAACCACGTGTCCTCCCATGCCCACTTTTTGGTAGATTTCATCGGCAGGATGAAAGCGCCTTGCAAAATGCCCGCAGCAATTACAAGTAGATAACCCATCGTTTGTTCCACACTTTCAACGCAGATATTGGGGACGGAGCCGTCTGTTATCCTGAACGAGGATAGGCCGGGACTGCTATCGGTCCTCGCCCCGGAACTGACCCCTCACCCGGCTCCGTCAGCTGACGGACTGGTGAAAGCGCCCTCGCGGTCCACCCTTTCCCCTTGGGAGAGGGCGGACGCACGTTGCGATGCGCATCGCTTCTGATACCACGAGGTCACTGGTTTTTGCAAATTATATTTGACAACTGCAACCCCGGTGCTAGACTAGCCGCATTTGGTAGGTGGAAAGCTTTCCGACTCGTCAGAAGCCAGTTTGTGGCGCAGAGGGAGTGACCCAACTTAAAGCTGCCGGGACGGGCCGGCGAAAAGCAATTCCAAATTGATGAGACCAAGGAGGGTCTATGAACAGGTTGCATGTCATGTTGAATAACCGGAAGCGTTTTCTATTCTCGGCCGCTCTGGCCGGGGTCTTGGTTCTGCTCGCTGGAGGAGCGAACGCGCTGGCGAACACCGTGTGGTGCGTCCCCAGCACCAGCATAAGTAGCGCCTGCACCTCCGGGGGCGGGCATATCCATATTCAGAGCGCGGTCTACGCCGCCTCGGAAGGCGACGTCATTTTGGTTGGCCCGGGGACCTACCACGAGACGGTGTACATCGACACGGACTATGTTTACATCTTCGGTGCGCAGGCTGGAAGGGATGCGCGAACCCGCTCCGGATTATCGAAGGAATCGATTGTCGATGCCAGCCCGGGAGCGTACGGCGACGGGGGAGGAGCTGCGTTCCATATAGAGGAAGAGGTATACAATGTGGTCATCGACGGTTTCACCGTACAGGGGGGAAACTCAACGGGAGGATCTTATGGGTCGGGCATCATTGTGGGTCTTGAGGCGTACACGATTCAAATCCTCAATAACATCATCCAGAACAATGCCATCGGCCTGTATATGTACTACCCCTATGCCATCCTCGTAGAACACAACCTCTTCCAAAACAACAATAACGGCCCATCGGGGTCGGACGTCTACGAGTTTAGCGGGGAGTCCGGCATCGGCATTGCTGTATACGATGACGCCTACGGGACAACCATCACTGAGAACGCCTTCGAGGGGAATTTGGGGACGGCCATGTGGATATATGACGCTGATTATTTGGAGATAACCAGGAACACCTCCGAGAAGGACGGCTCGTTCGTGGCTTTTTACGATTGCGACTATGTGTACTTCGACCACAACCAAGGCAAGGATTTTGGCGCCCTGGGCATCAAACCCGTCTATGGTGAGAAGGCCCGCGCCGCCGTCGACCTGACATACTACAACGGCTACATGCAGATCAACAATAATGTTCTTGACAAAGGAAAGGTCGCCGGCTACAACGGCATATCCTTCAGCGCGTATTGGGGGGCCTACTACGTCGGCTATTATTCTCATGTAAGCAACAACACCATCACGCGATTTGCGGGCAATGGCATCGTGGCCCAGCCGGCGGTCAGTGCGCCATACTATGAGTATTCGACACTCTACCTATGCATGATTGCACACAACGACGTCGAGGACAACGGCAAGGATGGGATTCTCATTGGAAATGGCGAGTACAATTACTACAACGCGGTGTTCGATAACAAAGCGGAAGGCAACGGGAGGAACGACTGCGAGGACGACACCGTAAACGATCTGACGGCGGGAACCTACAACACTTGGTTCAACAATATCGGCAGCCTGAGCTCCCCGGGGGGACTCTGCACGCAGGGCGGGTGGTGGCAGTGATCGTGTACACGAAGATGCAAAATCGCCCCTACAGCGCTCCGATCCGCCACACTGGGAGTCCTACTCGCTAGGAGGCGAGATCGGAGCAGGGGGCATGGCATGAGGAAAACCCTGAACCGGCGGCCCGGGCCGAGGCCCGCCGCGGAACGGGGAGACGCCCGGCAGGTTCCGAAGCTGCTGCCACTGATCGACGGTGAGGACGCGGCGAATCGCGAGCAGCATCTGGGCATTCGACTTTTCCAGGTTGGCTCTTGCCTGAGCAACTTTGTCGATCTGGGCAATCACCTGCCCTTCGTCGGGCTGATCGGCTTCAATCATTGGCTCCAGGGTCGCTTCCTGTTTTTGTAAGTCAGCGTCCATATCGATGAGCCGCAGACGGTGATCCTGGAAGATACTCTCAATCTTTTGCACCTGTTCATCGGTGACCCCGATTCTCTTCATCAGCGCTGAGTCTTTCCACCATTTTCTACGAGTCTGGAACTCCCCCTGGCCGAGTCCACGATCCCCAGCTCGGGGGGGCATCATACGGGGCATAGGGCGGCTGGGCTCCTCCCCCGGCGGAGGGAGCTCCTGGGCGACGCCCAGCCCACAGAACATGATTGCTAAGGCTAAGCTTGCGACGGTTGCTTTCATTTCGTTTGTCTCCTTTTCATTATAGGTAGCGCCGACCTTCAGGTCGGCATGCGCCTTCATTATAGTGTAGCGCCGACCTTCAGAGCCTGCCCTGAGCGCAGAGAAGGGTCGGCATGTGCCGTGCTGACCTGAAGGTTAGCGCTACGCGCTCATTTGCTTTTCTTCGGCACAGTCTCAGTTTGTCGTGCAGTTTCATTCGTTAGGATTGCGTTTCGCTCCTCGGCGATGAGCACCGCAGGGGCCAGGGCTTGAGGAACGTCGCGGCCCACGTCTCTCTGAACCTCCTGTAGCAAAGCATTGTCCGCATCCTCGCTGGCGCTGTTTTGGGGAGCCTTGGGAGGGCGGGTCAGGAAGATAGCCGCAATCAAAACCATTATCATAGCTGCCGCCCAAGCCCAATGCAATGGGTACCATTCCCTAGCCGAGAGCCGTTCATGAATGGCGAGCTGCTGCTTTTTCCAGAAGCTCCAATCGCGTTGGGCCGAGGCATGAACCGAATCGTGGAAGCTGGAGATAGCGCTGCGCAATTCCTCCGCCTCGACAGAGCAGGCCTCGCAGGTCTCGAGATGACGTAGCACGTATTCGTCCCTCGTGCCCAGCACCCGCTCCGTGATTTGATCCTCGCTCAGATGGTTATTCACCTGTTCTACCTCCCCTGACTCGCTGCCGGATCGCACGGACAGCACGGAACAAGTGCGCCTTAACTGTTCCTATCTTCAAAGAAGTCGCCTCGGCGATTTCCTCCAGGCTCATTTCCTCAACGAAGCGCAGGACGAAGACCGCGCGCTGCTGTGGCGAGAGTTTTTCTACCGCCGACCAAACGCCGGCCGCTTCCTCGCGCCCGACGAGCACTCGCTCCGGGGAGGCATGAGGGTCCGGCAGCTTCTGCCCAAGCTCCGCAACCTCCTCGGAGGATGAGGACAATCGATGACGGAATTCCCTCAGGCGGCTGCGGCGATGATCGCGGGCCAGGTTCACAGCGATTTTGACCAGCCAAGTGCCCACACTCGCCTCGCCCCTGAACGAAGCACGCTTCTGGTAGGCTTTCAGAAAGCAGTCCTGGGTCAAAGTCTGCGCGGCGTCGGGATCGCGAACCATGCCCAGCAGAACTCGATAGATACGTTGCTGGTGCGACTGTACAAGGGGCGTAAAGTCATCGAGGGCAGTCATCCGGAGGTCGGCCTTCCCCTGAATGGGCATCAATACAGCGACTTCCTCATTCTGCACCATCTCCGCTCCTTCTACCATCAAGACGAATTCGGTGCGGGAAGGTTTACATGTGAATCAATGTATGCGCCGCGAGCAAGAGGGCCCTTGGTACTGGAGGGCAGGCCGCAGCATCCAAGGGCGCATACATACAAAGCAATGTATGCGCCACCCGTGAGCCGAATGAAAACACAGGAGTTAGCATTTCTTGGGCCCCAAGACGAACCGAGAATAGAGCGCGAAAGCTCCCGATAAACCCAAAAGCTTGCCCAAAATCGACAAGTTATCGCGCCCGTCAGTGGCCGGACTCGCATCAGAGAATTGTAGGGGCGAGGGTCTCGGGGCGCGGGCCCGGACGCCGCTCGCCCCTGAATCCGGGTTCCGGGTCTCAATGAGCAGGATCCGCAAATGACGCCAGTACCTAAGGCGCGCATTGCTTGACGCGTCTTCGCTTTACCCGTAGACTACAAACTTGCCCGCATAATTGGAGCTGATTTCAAAAACTATGCTATTCCGAAGAATTCTCGCCGCATTCTCGCTCGCACTGGCCTTGGGTCCATTCGCCTGGTGCCAGAGCAATATGCAACTGTTTCCTATTACGGAAGTCAAGCCTGGCCTGAAGGGCGTGGGTCGTACAATCTTCCAGGGTGACAGGATTGAGGAGTTTCAGGTCGAAATCCTCGGCGTATTGTCGAACGTACTGGCGCCCAAGCACGACCTCATCCTGGCGCGACTTTCCGGAGGCCCGCTGGAGAAAACCGGCGTTATCGCCGGGATGAGTGGTAGCCCGGTTTACATTGACGGCAAGTTGGTGGGGGCGGTGGCCATTTCATTTCAATTTTCGAAAGAGCCTCTGGCCGGAATTACACCCATCCAGGAAATGCTGCGAGTCGTCCCCGTGGAGAAAAAGCCAATGCAAGCTCAGGTCGATACATCCCTGGACTTTCGCATGGCTAGAACCGCGAGCGGCCTTCGCGAGAGCGCGCGCTTGATTCCCCAGCAAAGTTTTAGCCCGGAGAGCCTTCGCCGTTACTTTCCAGCCCGCGAAACGGGACTTTCATTCTCCAGCCTCCAGTTGCCCTTACGGTTTGGCGGATTCGCCCCCGAGGCCTTGGAACCCTACTTGCCGCTTTTTCGTCAAATGGGGTTTGAGCCCATGATGGGTGGCGCACTTTCCGGGGGGGAGAGCTCGACACCGGTGAAGGGAGAATTAGATCCAGGTTCGATGATCAGCCTGCTGCTGGTCCGAGGCGATTTCAATGTGAACGCGGACTGCACGGTCACCTTCCGGCAAGGGAACAATCTGTACGCGTGCGGGCATCGGGTGCTTTCGGTGGGCCCCATTCAATTCCCCTTTGCGCCCTCCCACGTTCTGGTCACCGTGCCGAGCCTCGCCTCATCCTTCAAGCTGGATGCTCCAGGAGAAGTGGTGGGGACGATTCGTCAGGACCGCTTTGACGCCATCTACGGTGTGGTGGGAGAAAAGACCCCCCCGATGATCCCGGTGAGCGTCAACATCCAAAGCACACTCAATACGCAGGAGAACTACAAGTTCGAGGTTGTTGAGGAGCCGTTTCTCTCGCCCGTGCTGGTGAATCTCGCTTTTGTCTCAGCCCTCAGCAACACGGAACGGAGCGTCGGTGCGTCGACGTTGGAAGTTAACTGCAAAATTCGGCTGGCGGGGGCCGAAGCGGTGGGCTTCCAAGACGTCTTGTCGGGCGAGATGGGGACCACCGCGCTGGCGGGTGCGGCGGTAGCCAGCCCCCTCACCTATCTCATGGGCAGCGGTTTTGCCGATTTACGCATTGAGGGCATCGACCTTGCGGTAAAATCTCGGGACGAGAGGAGTCAGGCCAGCCTGGAGCAGGTCTGGAGCACAAAGTCAGAGGTGAAACCCGGTGACCACATCGAAGTTATCGCTCTGTTGCGGCTCCCCGGGGGACAAGCAGTGACCCAGAGGATCCCTGTCGATATCCCTGAAAGCGTGAACGACAAGACCCTGATGCTGGCCGTGGGCGGAGGGTCGGAAATCAACGCTTTGCAGTTCCGGCTCACGCCTCCCGGCAGCGCGGCGCGGGACATCCACCAACTGGTCAAGGCCCTGAACCGCATGCGACGGAATAATCGGCTGTACGCGCTTCTCATGGCCCCCCAGCACTCATTCATAATGCAAGGGGATGAATACCCCTCCCCTCCGCCCTCCCTGGTGCAGACCTTCATGGCGGACCCCGCAGCGGCCACCAGCGTCACCCTCAGCGGCACATCGGTAGTCGGAGACTACGAGGCGGCGGCGTCTTCGCTCATGCTCCACGGCCAAAAGCTGCTGTTCCTGAAGGTGGTCGGGCCGGGCCTTTAGGGTGGCCCAGCGCGTGGGGCAGAGGTAATTCCGAACGCAGTGAGGAATCTCGCTCTGCCCTGGGGCGATCGAAGCTCGATGCGGACTATGGGGTAGGGAGAAGAAGGAATCAGAGCGAGATCCTTCGCTGCTTTGAAAATGCATTTTCATGGTTTCTGGGTGCGCCGGCGGCATGGGGGACTGCTATGAGAATCGTTGTGCCGAAGGCACCTTGGAGTGCGGTAGCGCCAGCTACCGCCTTGCCGTTCGGAATCAAGGCGGCAGCTCCGCTCCGCTGCGCTGCCGCACTCCAAGGCGCTTCGCGCATTTTCATGCACGGTGGCGAGCCGAAGGATCATGAAATCTGCGCTCAGGATGACAGCAAGGGGCTCAGAGTGACATGGGGAGGGCTGGTGGACCGGCATTTGCGGGCTATTCCCGCGAGAGGAGTGACCAGAAAGGTTTAGGCATGAAACCAAACAGGCTATTCCAGCTTCTGATATTCACGTTGCTATTCTCCTCGCCCATAGGAGGAACGGAAACCACGTTCTGGCAGGTGGGCTCATTCGAGGAGTTCTTACAGGGAACACTATCCAATGTCTCTCTGGATACGGATGGGGACTTGCATCTAGCGCCCGGCTCGCGTGTGGTTTTCAACCCTGAGGAAGCGCTGGCCCTCTCGCTCGCCCACGACCAGAAGGGCAACCTCTATGTCGGCACAGGTCACCAGGGAAAGGTCTTCCGAGTTGATGCGAAGCAAAACTCCACCCTCCTGTTCACCGCCCGGGAGCCCGATATTTTCGCCCTGGCTGTAGGTCCCGACGGATCGCTTTACGTGGGGAGCTCGCCGGAAGGCAAAGTCTACAGGGTAACACCCGACGGGCAATCCAAAGTATTCTACGACCCCCGCGCCAAGTATATCTGGGCATTGACCCTGGACGTGCAGGGCCGGCTGTATGTAGCCACCGGAGACAAGGGTCAGATCTTCCGCGTTGACCCGGCAGGCAAGGCCGAGCTTTTCTTCGACAGCAAACAGACTCACATCATGTGTCTGACTTTCGAAAAAGACGGGAATCTGCTTGCCGGAAGCGTCCCCAAAGGGCTTATCTACCGCATTAGTCCGCAAGGGAAGGCCTTCGTTCTGTATGAAGCCAACCTCCCGGAAATCCATGATTTGGTGACCGACTCCAGCGGGCGCATCTATGCCGCAGCCCTGGGGGGCGCCGGCGGCAAGGGTTCCCCGGAACTTCTGATTCCTCCTGGTCCCGGCCTGGTCCCTGGCGGGGTCGCAACGATTACGGTCACGGCTTCCGATGAGATTAATGCCGCGACCGCCTCGGAAGCGCAGAATCCGCCCAACGGGGGACCGAACGCGCCTAGCTTTAACCGCCAGGCTCCTGTGGTTCCGGCAATCCCCAACTTTCAGATTCCCCAGGGTCGCGGATCGCTCATTGAAATACTTCCTGACTCTACAACCGAGACGATCTGGAGCTCAAACAGCGAAAGCATTTTCGGCTTGGCGGTGCGCGGCAATCATGTGCTGTTTTCCACGGATTCCAACGGGCGCATCTTCGATATCGTTCCCGGGCGGGAGGCGCAAAGGGTAACTCTCGTCACGGAAACCCACGAGTCGCTGGCCACGCGGCTGATGCTGGCAGGATCCGACCTTTATGTAGCCACCAGCAACATCGCCAAGCTGCTCCGAGTGGAGTCCGAGGTGGCTGCGGAAGGCAGTTACGAGTCGGCTGTCAAGGACACGAAGCTGGTCTCCCGGTGGGGGGTGCTGGCCTGGCGGGGCGAGGTGCCTGCCGGGACAACGCTGGAGTTTTTCACACGCTCCGGCAATTCTGAACGTCCGGACCAAACATGGAGCGACTGGGCGGGCCCCATTCGCGGCTCCGACGGCGGCCCTGTCACCAGCCCTCCTGCCCGTTACATTCAATGGAAAGCCGTCTTGCATGCTTCCGGGGCCAACAGCCCCACTTTGGATGATGTCACCGTATCCTATTTGAACCAGAACCTGCCGCCGCAAATCCGGTCTCTAAACGTGAGCACGGCAGGAGAACGGACCAGTCCTGCCGGCAGCAGCTCATCCGGTCTGGCCACCGGAACGATGATTTCCGTCGGCGCCCAGTCTTCCGGGGCTTTTGGGCCTATGCCAACGACGGGAAGTCCCGCGGGCAGGATTCCGGTGACGCTGAGTTGGCAGGCTGATGACCCCAATAATGACCAACTGGTGTATTCGCTCTACTTGAAAGCGACTGACGAGCAGGAATGGCACCTCTTGAAAGATAAGCTGCGTCAAACCAGTTATACGATCGACCCCGGTTCTCTGCCCGATGGCAAGTATGTGGCCAAGCTGGTTGCCTCTGACGAAGACTCCAACCCTCCTGAATTGGCTCGAAAGTCGGAGTTGTTGAGTGCGCCATTTTGGGTGGACAATACCCCACCTCAGGTTCGAGTGCTTCGAGCGATCGTGACGGCAGGAGGGGCGGAAGTCGTCTTCGAAGCGGAGGATAGCACCTCGCCGCTGCACAGCGCCGAAACTTCGATCGACGGAAAGGAATGGAAGGACGTGGTTTCCGACGACGGGATTGTGGATTCTCGAAAAGAGACCTTCACGCTAAGGCTTTCCAAACTGGAGGCCGGCGAGCACGTCGTGTCGCTGCGGGCCTTTGACACAGCAGGAAATGTCGGCGTCGGAAAGGCCGTCCTGCACATCGCCCCAACCCAGGGCGCCGGTCGCTGAGCCGGAAACTGGCGCTCCAACGCCGGCCTGCGGGGGGCCGGGTATCGTAGTGAATCGGGAAAGGATAAAGACAACTCTCGTATGGGCCACCGCATCACATCATTCGAGTCTGGATGCGGCTGGAAGTGAGACGCCTTGAGCCAACAGAAGACGGCGGCTCCTAAGGCCGCTTCCGAGACTCAACTTGTTGCGCGCGCACAGCACGGAGATGAGGAAGCATTTGCCGCGCTTTTTGAAATGCACAAGCGGCGTGTTTACTCGCTCTGCCTGAGGATGACCGGCAACACTGCGGAAGCGGAGGATTTGACGCAAGAGGCCTTCCTTCAGCTTTTCCGTAAGATCTCCACCTTCCGCGGTGAATCCGCTTTCTCCACTTGGCTGCATCGGCTCGCCGTTAATGTCGTGCTCATGCACCTGAGAAAGAAGGGGCTGCAACAGGTTTCGCTGGACGATGTTGACTCCAGCCAGGATGAACCGGTCAAGCGCGATTACGGCGACCACGATCGGAGGTTGAAGGGTTCGATCGACCGCATCAGCCTTTCACGAGCCATCGCCGATCTTCCACCCGGTTACAGGACGGTGTTTGTTCTGCACGATGTCGAAGGCTACGAGCATAACGAGATTGCGGAAATCATGAAATGTTCCGTGGGTAACTCCAAATCGCAACTTCATAAGGCGCGGATGAAACTGCGCGACTGGCTGCGTCAGAATGAGGGGCTTATGACTCAGGGTGAGCCGGTGATCTCCGATCAAGCCCCGAGCGAAAGGTGAAGGGGCTATGGAAGAGACTCGGCACGACAGGGGCCCAGGGTGTTACCAATTCGAGCTTGAACTGGAGGCCTCCCTGGAGGGCGAAGACCGGCCCTTCGTGCGGGCACACACACTGGAGTGCGGGTTTTGCAGGGTCATGGTCGAGGACCTGAAAGCGCTCCGGGCGGCGGCTCGGACGTTGCCGCTGGAAGAACCCTCGCCCGCCGTATGGTCAAATATCCGCGCGCAACTGGTGGCCGCGGGGGCGTTCGCCGAAGAGGTAACTGTTTGGCATTGGTTGAGGCAACTGGATTTCCTCCGTCGCCCCATTCCGGTTGCGGCCTTTGCCTGCATGTTCGTTCTTGGCTGCGTGCTGACGGCTCCCCGGAATTATCCTGAACAGGATGCTACCTCCGCCTTCACTGCCCTGCCGGGCCGGCCCGCCGTCCGGTCCATGGCCTTCATGGGAGACAGTGACGCCCTGGAAGGAGTGGTGCGCGAGTTGGAGGAAACGTTCAGAGCACGCGAGGGGTCTCTCGCCCCCGACCTCAAGGCAACCTACGAAAACAGCTTGGTTTCGCTCGACGCTTCCATTCGGGAATGCAGCGATTCATTGCAGCGGGAGCCCGGCAACTCACTCGCTCACGAGTATTTGCTTTCCGCGTATTCCCAAAAAGCCGAGGTCTTATCTTCCGCATTGGAATTCGATGAACACCGTTAGGCTGGACCAGGGAGGATCCAACAGTGGCTGATTGTGGCGAGCAAAAAACGAAGAAGCGGGGGGTTAGGCCTTATGGGCAAGGGCTAATCCTGTGTTCTCTGGTGCTCTCCGGGACATTGCTTGCTGCCGAAGGCAATCGCTCTGAGAAGACCTTCGAGGTGGGGCCGAATCCTCGCATTACGGTGACCAACACGCGGGGTCAAATCCTGGTCAGGGGATGGGACAAGGCGCAAGTGCACGTTGTATATACCGTCCTCTCGCCGCGTGTGGAGGTCGATACCGAGGTTATCCCACCCAGCCAGCCCGCCGATAAGATTCACTTCTCCACACACCTCTTGGACCAGTTGCTTTCCGGAAAGGACCAGACGGCCGACTACAGCTTCGATGTTCCCATGGGAACCGATCTCGAAATCCGCAACACGCAAGGAACCGTGCGGATTGAAAAGTTTCAGGGCGACGATACCTCGGTGGAATCGGTGGGAGGAGCCATTTACGTCTCAGATTTCACCGGCCATCTTTTCGTGCGCTCGATTGGTGGAAATATCGACGTGATTCGGCCCTCCGGGCGCGTGGAAGCGTATTCCATCACGGGAGACCTCCACTTCGTCTCTCCCACAACCTCCAAGCTCCGCGGCAGCACGACCTCCGGGCATATTCTTTTTGAGGGTGATTTTCCGGATGGTGGTGACTACTCGCTTCAGGAATATAGCGGCGATATGGAGATACTCTGCCCACCCTCAGCGTCCTTCGAACTTTTCGCTAAGACAGTGCGAGGCAAGCTGGAGAACGAAATGCCCATGACCACCCAGCACCGTTCCGCCACCCCTCTGTCCTCTGCCAACAGCCTCTTTGGCACTCACCTTACCGGCAAAGCCACGGTGAATCTCAAGTCCTTCAGTGGGACAATCCGGATTCGACAGCGTTAGTTAGTCGAAAGTCAAAAGTCGAGAGTCAAGAGTTGAGAATCGAGGAATCGAGTTTCGTCCCGTCAACTCTTCAACTTCTCGAGTCCTGACGTTCGACTTTCGACTCTCGACTTTCGACTCTCGACTCCTCAACTCCTCGACTTTCTTCGACTCCAACACTATAATTCTCTGTGGAAGTTCAAAGAGTCGAAGAGTCGAAGGCCGGGAGAGCCGAGGAGTTGACTTCAACTTCTCGACTCCTCAACTGCTCGACTCCTCAACTCCTCCCACTTCGAGCGGATGAGCCGACACCGACGCAAACAGATTCTTCTCCTGGGGTTCATGGGCAGTGGCAAATCCACTGTCGGCGAGCTGCTTTCCCGGGAATTGCGCTGGCCTTTCATCGACCTCGATACCGTCATAGAAGCCGGACAGGGCGTCAGCATACGGGAGATATTTGAAAGATCAGGCGAGCCCTTCTTTCGCCAACTCGAACATGCGGCGTTGACCGAGGTCTTGAAAACCGAGCCCGCCGTGATTGCCCTGGGAGGCGGGACCTTCGCCTTCGAGTCCAATGTGGAGCTGATTCGTGAGACAGGCGGCGCCACCATCTGGCTGGATTGCCCCGTTCAAACCTTGGTCGAGCGGTGCGCCACCATGCAGAATCGCCCGCTTTTTCGTGATCCTGAATCCATCGAGCGTTTGCTCGAGCTTCGTCTTCCCTACTATCGTCTAGCGGAGTTCAGGGTTTCCACCGAAGCCCAGGACCCTCGCGAAGTAACCGAACAAATCTTACGCCTGAGGGTTTTTTGAGCCGAAAAGAACTCTTGCCGTACGCTTCGATGATCCTGCTTGCGCCGCTCTTGGCCGTGGTCCTCGCCTCCCGCCCGGCAAGCTCGGGGCAGGAGACGCCGGGAAATCCACGCCTGGTGAATGTCGATGACGAAGGCGTTTTCCTAATCTCTCTGGCCGGACGCCCCGTCGGCAGCGAAAGCTTCAAGATTCACTCCTCCTCGGGCAAGGTTGAAGCGCGCGGGGAAATCCGTCTCCGCATTGAACAGAATGGGAAGACGGTGGGCGTGCAGAGCTTCCCTGACCTGGTCCTGGACCCTCAGCTCCGTCCTGTTACTTACACCTGGAATCAAAAGGGGTCACAATCCTCGCGCCTGGAGGCGGACTTCCGCGGGAAACTGGCCAGGGTACGCTACATGACGATCAGCGGCAATGAGGATGACAGGGACTTTGACCTTCCCCCCGATGTCGTGGTTCTGGACGACAATGTGGTCCATCATTACCAGTTGATTACGGCTCGCTACCTGGCTATGGGAGGAGGCAAACAGACCTTTCACGTCTTTGTTCCGCAGGAGGCCTTGCCAAGCCTCCTCACCGTGGAAGACGTGGGAGACGCCGCCGGCACGACCTCCGGAGCCACAGCCAATCCGCGACATCTCCTGATAACCACCGACGTCACACACATTGATCTTTGGCTCGACGCCCAGCAACACCTCGAGCGGGTTTCCGTTCCTGCGGCGCAGCTCGAAGCCCTACGCAAGAGGTAACTGTTCTTTTGACCTTCTCACTACGGTGTGGTAATAATCCCCCGAAATGCGGGCACAAAGGTCTTAAGGGGGAGGGTGAAAACGCCATCCGGCTCGGGAAACCACGCCCAAGGATTGCGCAGCGTGACCGTATGGCTGTTTCCGTTGAAGGCCAGCGCTGTATAACAGTGGGAATTGACGTACCAGCTTTTGGTGGCGACAGGCAGGGACGATCCCTGCGCCAGTTGCCGGAAGTATAAGCTTCCGCCGGTGCACGCCACGACAGGACGCCCCGCTTTGAAGGCTTTATCCAGCACTGATCCCGCTTGACCCTCGGAGTCGTTCTGCACAAAGAGGACGGTCCCCGTCATGGTCTGCATAACCCGTTCAGCAATCCCTCCCTGCCCCACCGCCCGATAGGCTCCGAAGATCTCGCCGTTCTGCTTGATAAACTGTGCCATCGAGTCGAAGGACCCTCCGGACTCGAGCAGCTTAATGACCGATTCCCTCATTTCATCCGGGATGCGGAGGGGTTTCATCTCCTCTCGCAGTTGCCACTCCAGCTTGTCCCGGTCCAAGTTGCCATCCTGGTCCACTTGTGACCGGATGGCCCGGTCGTAGGCCAACAGCAGCGGGTCGTTCGCAGCCACGAAGTCCTTCACGTAGGATTTTATGAAGGGAAGGAGGTCGCTCCTCTCGATCCCTGAAAGCAGCGACTGGCGCAAGACACGCTGCGCATATGCGCGAAACAGAACCGCCACCCACAGGCCCTCTGAGAGGTCGTACCCGCTATCCCGGGTGTATTGAACATCCTCGGGGTAAGCCTTCTCCTCGACTCCGTCCGCAAAACAAACCGTGTAAGTCCCGTCGCTATTGGCTTGGACCATTTTCCGAACCCCCTCCGGCTGGGATGCCGCCAGGGCCGCGATCACCGCGTGGAAATAACAACTTCCCAGCCTTCCCTGCCGGACTGCTTGGGGCTTCACACCTTGCTGCCCATAAAGGTCCGCAGCGACACCCTGAAGTGGTAGCCCAATCCCGCACGCCAGAAGGGCCATGCCGAGAAAGCGGAAATATCCCCTGGGGTAGCGGGTGGGGCTCGTCGGAGGTAGGTGGCCCGCCATCACCTGGAAACGATACATGCAAGACCGCCGGGTCGTCAAACGGATTGTCAAACCGGTAGTGTCTCAGCTTGGAGTTGTAGCGGCGAGTTTACCTCGTCCGCTGCGGCGGACGGCGTAAAGCCGCCTCCACGTCAAACTGAGACACTACCGTGAAACCGAAAAACAGGATTCAAGCTGAGGGTTGGGGACTTACGGCTTTGTCGCATGGGGAACAACACCAAAACGCAAAAGGGCGGAGTTGACCTCTCGATCAACTCCGCCCTTCAATTCTGGAAACCAGCCGCCAGCAAAATCAGCCGAGGTTATCCGCACTGCTATAACCCGAAGGCGGCGGCAAGATTGACACGCGTTGCATTCTTACCAAGTCGACGGGTTAGCACAGGTCACCGTTGGATACCCCGGCGGCGTGTAAGGACTGTTGCCGCCCGGGTGGCCCGCATAGGTGTTCAGTGCGCATCCCACGGCGATGGTGTTGAAAAGCGAACTCGAGGCTGCGGCATTGGCGGCCGAGACTGCCGCTGAAGCAGCAGCCGCTGCCGCTGCCGCTGCGGAAGCCGCGTCGGTGGCGTCGGTCTCTGCCTTGCCCGCGCGGGACATTGCCACTCCCGCCAGGATCGCAGCAGTTACACCCGCACCAGTGGCCGCTACTTCCCAAAAAATGCCCGCCCCACCACCACAGCAACGCCCAGCGTTGCCGTTGCCGGGAGCCTTTCCACCACCCTCCTGCTGAGGCGCCTTCGCCGCTGGCGTCAACGTTATGGTCTTCCCTTTGGCAACGTTAACCACTTGGCCATTGCCGCTTTCGACGCGAAGCATGCCCTCCCTCGCCGTCACCAATACAGCGCCATTCAGCATAGCCACTTCACCCAGCGTCTTGAAGTCCGAGGCTGGAACCACGGATACGTTGCCAATTTTCAGGCGCACGGGCATACCCGCTACTTCGTGAAAAACGGAAACGCTACCTTGGCCTAGAAGAACTGTCACCTCGTTGGAATCCCGAAGGAAGGAAGCCGCCGTATCACGGCCAAATACCATGCGGCTCTCGCTCCCTAGCGCTACCACGGCCACACCGTCCTTAACCTGGAGGCTGTCACCGCTAAAGAGTGTCGTGTTAGGAAGAAGCGTTTGTCCACCCACGGTTGCGTTCATGCTGCCCGCCACCGATCCGACTACCGCCGAACCCGCCAGAGCGGGTACCGCAGCGACTAATCCCAGGAGGATCAGGCACAGCGAAAAACGCGCGATGCATTGCTTGCTCAACATTATCGGTTCTCCTTTTTGGGCCGGGTAGTTATACGCTTCCCCTAACCCAACGTGGTTTTGAAAGCGCTTTTTGAATTCGCGAACCAAGTTACAATGTCCGCGCACAGGTTGTCAAGTCTTTTTTTTGGTCTCTGCCTCTCGCCTTTTTCTTTACCCTACCGGGTTTTTTCGCTCAACCTAAGCGCCCAGGGTAAAAGGACTTAACCTCGGCCCGATTATACATTTAAGCCGAAAGAAATACAACCCTTGCGATGCTCACCCGCGTCACGCAACTATCCAAGGCTTGCGATATTCCTTGGTCAGCAGCTTGTTGGCTTCCGCGTCGCCCGGAAACTGTTCCTGCTGCGCATCCCAGAGGAGTTTGCGGCCCAGCTTGAACGCAATCACCCCCAGCAAGCCGGCGCTTGTCGAGCGGTGCATGGTTTCCACATCCGAATTGGGCTTCTGGCGGGACTTGAGGCAATCCAGGAAATTCAGCACGTGGGGATAGTGCTGGGCCGAGCCTCCACCCTTGATGACGTTTCCGGTGGTGAACCGTTCCGGACCAAGGCGCGAGGGCTCCGGCCAGAGCGTATAGCCTCCTCGGTCAATAAACAAAGTGCCATCAGTCCCGTAAAACTGAATGCCGTAGGAGTGACCGTCCGGGCCGTGCTCGTTGGCGACGCGATTGGAAAACCTGGCGACGAATTCCTTCCCGCTTACCGCCGAGGCGGGATACTGGTACAGGACTTCCAACGTATCCGGTGTCTCGCGATCATCCTCGAGAACGTATTTTCCCCCTGTCGCCATGATGGTTTTCGGCGCCTCGACTCCCATTGCCCAGTGAACGACATCCATGAGGTGAGTGCCCCAATCCGTCAGGATTCCACCCGAGTAATCCCAGAACCAGCGGAAGTTGTAAATGCCGCGATTACGGTTGTAAGGCCGCTTGGGGGCCGGGCCCAGCCACCAATCCCAGTCAAACCAGGGTGGAGGATCGCTGTCCGGGGGATTGTCGATTCCCTCCGGGTACTGGTTGCCGTGGATCCAAGTCTCCGCCAGCGTCACTTTTCCAATCGCGCCGCTGCGCACCAGTTCCACCGCCTTCTGAAAGTGCTCGCCGGAACGCTGCTGCGTCCCGACCTGCACCACTCGCTTGTACTTCGCAGCGGCTTCCACCATTTTGCGCCCTTCGAACAAGGTGTGCGAGAGGGGCTTTTCCTGGTACACATCTTTCCCGGCTTCACAGGCGGCGATCATGGGAATGGCGTGCCAATGGTCGGGCGTGGCAACGATGACCGCGTCGATGTCCTTGTGCTCGAGCACGCGGCGGAAATCCTTGTAGGTTTTTGCCCTGCCCAGCGTCATCACCGCCGCGTCTTCGAGGTGGGGTTCGTAGGGATCGGCTATCGCCACGCAATCCACTTGGCCCGTGTGCAGGAAATCGCGCAGGTCCGCCTGGCCCATGCCGCCGGCCCCGATCAGGCCGATGCCCACACGGTCGTTGGCTCCAAGAACATTGCGCACCGCTGGCCCCGCCGACAGCGCCAGGCTGGCGGCGGCCATCGCCGCGGTCTTATTAAAATCTCTGCGAGAAATCTTTGGTCCTTCCATAATACCTCCTCGATAATGATGCCTCCGGGCTGGCACTCTCGACGCCGCGCTGCCCCGCGCGGGCTTGGACGTATTACCAGCAAAGGCCAGAACACCGAAGCTCATCGCATAGGGCAGCGCTACAGACTGCCGCTTGCGCTCCGGGCCGGAACTATACTACAAGGCGAAGGCCTGAAGGAAGGTAAAAGGCAAGCATTTGACTAATGGGCGGCCCGGGCATAGACTGAAAGCGATATGGCAACAACCGCGAAAGACTTCTCGCCACTCGTGGTGCCGTCCGCGATTCGGCGCAAGGCGGGTTTTAAGGGCGGGGACGAACTGGAGTTCAAGGCGGCCGGCGGGGTAATCACGATCTCGCGCAAGCCCCCCGTTGCTGGCGATGAGTACACGCCCACGCAGCGGAGGATCATCGATGCCCGGTTGACGCAAGCCCGCAAAGGCCCCTATTATGGGCCGTTCGAGAGCGCCGAGGAAGCTATCAGGTTTGTCCGCAAAGAAATCAGGAACCGGAAAGTAACGAAATCGAAATAGTACGCCTCCCTCATGAACGTCGTCTTGTCGGATCGTGCGATTGAGTCCCTGAGTGATGCTCCTCCGAATGTCCGACGCGCTTTTGAAAAGCAGTTGCGGCTCCTGCTGAGCAACCTACAACACCCTTCCCTGCACGCCAAGAAGTATGACGAATCGAAAGACCTATGGCAGGCACGCGTTAGCCAGAGCTGGCGCTTCTATTTCACGATCATCAATGACACCTATCGCATTGAAGACGTCATTTCTCATCCCAAGTGATCGGGCGCAGACCCGCCGCGGCGGGTCTGCGGCTTTCCCCGCGCTCAATCTTGGAAAGCCGCAGGTCTGCGCGACCCGCTCGCTGAAAGCTGATGGCTGAGAGCTGACAGCTTTCCGCGCCCCACGTACGTATTAGGAACGGAGCACGGCATGCAACTGTTGATTAGAAACCTGTCCAAGACCTACCCTAACGGCGTCCAGGCGCTCGATAATGTCTCGCTGACCATCCCGCACGGCATGTATGGCCTGCTCGGTCCCAACGGCGCCGGGAAGACGACTCTGATGCGCACCCTGGCGACTCTCCAGGAACCTGACACGGGCAGCGTGCAGCTTGGCGATATCGACGGCCTGCGCCAAAAGGAAGAAATCCGCCGCCGGCTCGGCTATCTCCCCCAGGAATTCGGTGTCTACCCCAGGATCTCCGCCCAGGACATGCTCGACCACCTCGCCCTGCTCAAGGGCCTCGCCAATTCCAAAGCGCGCAAGGACGCGGTCGCGGTGATGCTCCGGCGCTGCAATCTCTACGAAATGCGCAAGAAGCCGCTTACCAGCTTTTCCGGCGGCATGCGGCAGCGCTTCGGGATCGCCCAGGCCTTGATCGGCAATCCCCAACTCCTGATTGTGGACGAACCTACCGCCGGCCTCGATCCCAGCGAGCGCAACCGCTTCTACAATCTGCTGGCCGAGATCGGCGAGCAGGTGATCGTGATTCTCTCCACTCACATCGTCGAGGACGTCACGGACATGTGCACCCAAATGGCCATCCTCCACCAAGGCCGCGTCCTTTACGAAGGCCAGCCGGACGCCGCCCTGGCCGAGCTGCGAGGCCACGTCTGGCGACGGTCCATTGCCAAAGCCGATTTGCCCATTTACGAGCAGCGCTATCGGGTTATTTCCAGCCGTCTGGTCGGCGGACGGCCTTCCCTGCACGTGCTGAGCGCTGCGGCGCCCGACGATGGATTCACCATCAGCCCGCCCGACCTCGAAGACGTCTTCTTCACCAAGATCCGCGGCTGGAACTGAGGGCACATGCGCGATCACGGCCTGTCAATAGAAATGAAGCTCACGTCACCCCCGCGCAAGCGGGGGTCCACCTCAGCCACGCTGGATTCCCGCTTTCGCGGGAATGACATGGGTTTCTGCTGAGAGAACCCTTATGCTCTGGCACATCGCCTGGTTCGAGATTCGTTACTGGCTCCGCTCCTGGATGCTCTGGATCTTCACCCTGCTCATCGCCGCCATGATCTTCGGCGCGGTCAGCTCGGACCAGGTCCAGGTGGGCGGCGTGCTGCCCAACACCCTGCGCAATGCGCCGTTCGTCATCGAGAACTATTACGCCCTGATCGGCCTGCTGACCCTGCTGATGGCCACGGCGTTTGTCAATTCCGCCGCCTCGCGCGATTTCACCCACAACACCTACCAGATCGTCTTCTCCACGCCGCTCAGCCGGAGGGATTATCTCTTCGGCCGCTTTCTCGGCGCCACCCTCGTTTCCATCATTCCCATGCTGGGCGTTTCCATCGGCGTGCTGCTGGCCAAGTACATGCCCTGGGTGGAGCCCGAGCGTTGGGGGCCGGTTCACTGGGGCGCGCACCTCAAAGGCATTCTGGTGTTTGCGGTTCCCAACGCCTTCTTCGTGGCCGCGGTGATGTTCACCGTCGCCGTGCTGGCGCGCAATGACTTGACTTCGTTCGCGGCCGCACTGGTGTTCATTACAGGATACGCGGTTGCAGAGTCGCTCACCCAGAACCTCGAGCGCGAGCGCCTTGCCGCCCTGCTTGATCCCTTCGCCATCCGCAACTTTTACTTGGCCACCAAGTATTGGACGGTGGCCGAGAAAAACACTCTGGCGCTGGGCGCGAGCGGCCTGCTGCTTTGGAACCGCTTGCTTTGGCTGGCAGTGGGTGGCGCTTTCCTCGCCTTTGCTTACTTCCGCTTCAGTTTTGCCGAGAGGCGCACCAAGGCTCGGCGCGTTCATGACGACGCGTCTGCCGCCGCGCCCACGCCGACGCCCATCCCCGCTGTCGCCATCGCCGTTGGCGAAGCCCCGTGGACCCAGTTCCGGGCTTCGGTCAAGATCCATTTGCTCGGCATCCTGAAAAGCACGGTATTCGTGATCATCCTGATTGCGGCGCTGCTCAACTGCGTCTCCAGCATCGTCTTCAGCGCCCGCGAGGGCTACGGTAACAGCACCCTGCCGGTCACCTACTGGATCCTCCAGCTCATCACCGGCCGTCTCTACGTGTTTATCCTCGCCATCATCACTTATTACGCGGGCGTCCTGGTATGGAAAGATCGCGACCGGCGCATGGACGAAATTGCGGACTCGCTACCCACCCCCGAGTGGATGGCATACCTTTCGCGGTTTGCTGCCTTGGCCGTCACCGTGCTCCTGGTGCAGTTGCTGGCGCTCGGGAGCGGCGTGATCGTCCAAGCAGCTTACGGCTACCATCGCTTTCAACTCGGTCTCTACCTTCAGCAGCTCTTGCTGCGCGATGGCTCGTTTTTTCTCTATTTCGGCGTCCTGGCGTTTCTCATTCACGTGCTTTCCCCGAACAAATACCTGGGCTACTTCCTCTTCATTGCTTTTGCGATCGTCAACACCTTCATTTGGGACCCGTTGAACGTGGCGACGAACCTGGTGCAATTCGGGACGACGCCGGGGGTGATTTACTCGGACATGTTCGGCGACGCTCCCTACATCACGGCTTGGCGCTGGTTCACGCTCTATTGGATTCTGTTCTGCGGTTTGTTGGCCGTTGCCACAGTCATGTTCTGGCCGAGGGGCCGCGCCACAGGCTGGCGCCAGCGCTGGCAGAACGCGCGCCTGCGCTTCCATGGCCCGTGGCCGGCTCTGACCTTGGGCTGCATGCTGGCCTTCGCCGCCACGGGAGGATGGATCTATTACAACACGGAGGTCCTGAATCCCTTGCTCGGGCCGAGGGACCTCGAGCGCCGCCAGGCCGATTACGAGAAGAATTACAAGCGATTCGAAAAGCTGCCGCAGCCGCGCGTGCGCAGCGTGAAGTACGCCATCGACATCTTCCCCGCCACCCGCAACATGCTCATGCGGGGCGAGGAGGTGATCCAAAACCCCTACCCGCAGCCGCTGGGCGAAGTCCACTTTACGCTGAACCGGAACTACGACACCACCCTCGAGATCCCCGGCGGCGCCCTCGCTAAGGACGATGCGCGTCTGGGTTACCGCATTTACCGTTTCACCACGCCGCTCCAGCCGGGCGAGAGCCGCACGCTGACGTTCACCGTGAAGAGCCACAACCGCGGCTTCGAGAATTCGGTGAGCACCAACGAACTGGTGCAGAACGGGACTTTCTTCAACAGTTTCGTAGGGCCGGCGATCGGCTACGAACCCGTGGGCGAGCTCGCTGATCCGAACGACCGGCGCAAGTACGGGCTCGGAGAGCAGGTCCTCATGCCCGTGCTCGAACGCCACTGTACCGACGACTGCCGCGACCACTACATACCAGGGCATGCCGACTGGGTTGACCTGGACACAGTAATCAGCACCTCCCCGGACCAGATCGCCGTGGCCCCCGGCTCGCTCCTGCGCGAGTGGCAAGCCAACGGCCGCCGCTATTTCGAGTACAAGCTCGATCATCCTTCCCTCTTCTACTTTTCCTTCATGTCGGCCCGCTACGAAGTCCTACGCGAGGAATGGAACGGGATTAAGCTGGAGGTCTACTACCACCGCGACCATCCCTGGAATGTGCCGCGCATGATGAACTCTCTCAAGAAATCGCTCGCATACTACACGCGTAACTTCGGCCCTTATTACCACAAGGAGGCGCGCATCATCGAGTTCCCGCGCGTGGGAACATTCGCCCAAGCCTACCCCGGCACCATGCCCTATTCGGAGTCCGTCGGCTTCATCGCCAATCTGAACCATCCCGATGACATCGACATGGTCTTCTACGTCGTCGCGCACGAGATGGGTCACCAGTGGTGGGCCCAGCAGGTGGTGGGCGCCAACATGCAGGGCGCCACGTTGCTTTCGGAGTCGCTGGCCCAATACTCGGCGTTGATGGTGATGGAGAAGGAATACGGCCGCGACATGATGCGCAAATTCCTGCGCTACGAGATGGACGAGTACCTCCGCTCGCGCGGCCGCGAGCAGCTCAAGGAGCGTCCGCTGCTGACTGTCGAAATGGCGCAGGGCTATATCCATTATCGAAAAGCCAGCGTGGTGCTCTATTACCTCAAGGAGATGATTGGCGAGGAGAAGGTGAATGCCGCGCTCCGCAAGCTGGTCAGCCAGTACGCTTACAACGCGCCGCCCTACCCGACTTCCTGGGCGCTCGTGGACGCGCTGAGCGAGCAGACGCCGCCGCAATACCAGTACTTGATTAAGGACCTGTTCGAGGACATCACCCTCTTCTCCAACCGTACCCTCGACGCCAGCGCGCGCCGGCGCCCCGACGGCAAATACGATGTCACCCTCAACATCGAAACCCGCAAGTTCAAGGCCGACGCCAAGGGGAACGAAACCGAAGTCCGGGTCAACGACTGGATCGATATCGGCGCCTTCGCCAAGCCCGAAAAGGGCCGCAAGTACGGCCGCACGCTGTACCGTGACCGGGTCCACATCGCGCAAACCCGCTCCACCTACACTTTCACCGTCAGCGAGCTGCCCGACCAGGCGGGCGTCGATCCGTTCCTGCTCCTCATCGACCGCCTCCCCGAAGACAACCTCAAAAAGGTCACAGTCGCGCCGGAAGGCAAATGACCCCTCGCCGGGCTCGCTATCCGCCATCTGACAAGGGGCGGCGAAGCCCTTGGAGTGCGGCAGCGGAGCCTGCGGAGCTGCCGCCTTTAGTTCTGAACTGAATCCGCAAGCCAAGGCGGCAGCGGAGCTTGCGGAGCTGCCGCCTTCAGTTCTGGACTGAATCCGCAAGCCAACGCGGCAGCCGAGCCTGCGGAGCTGCCACCTTTAGTTCTGGACTGAATCCGCAAGCCAACGCGGCACCGGAGCCTGCGGAGCTGCCACCTTTAGTTCTGGACTGAATCCGCAAGCCAACGCGGCAGCTCCGCAAGCTCCGCTGCCGCACTCCAAGGCCCTGCCACGCCAATGAGTCACTTCAACCCGAAGCCAGCTTGCGAGGTGAAGACGACGGACTCCGATTGTGTATGTTGGGTGGGCTAATGTATCCTAAGAAGTAAGGAGCCGCATTGAAATGAGAAGCCATGCGTCCATAATCGCTGTCACTGGACTCCTCTTTCTCTTTTCTCTCTTTTCAGGCATTTGGCTGAGCCGAAATCTCAGGCTAAACGACCCGAGGCCCTCCGGGAAGCCAATCACGGGTGTGATATTCACTGTCCATAAGTTGATCGCACTTGCGATGGTAATCTGCGCAGGGGTGACTATTCGCCGCCTGCACAGAGGTTTGGAGTTCAGAAGCATCGAATTGACTGCCGTTATCATCGCCGGATTGTTCCTTCTGCTCATGTTCGTTACTGGCGGTTTGCTGAGCCTCGGCAAGGCAAGAAACGACGAAATACTGGCCGTTCATAAGGTAGTTTCGCTTCTGACAGCCGTTTCCACATTCGGGACCATTTACCTTCTGGCACGTGGCACGTGGTAATAGGCAACAAGTGGATTACATGGCGGAGACCTTAGGGCTGACCCAGACCACACTTTTCCAACCGCCGTGGGCAGCCAGAAACTTGGACGAACGCAGGTACTCCCATGCCGCTCCTGCGAGGCCGGCGGCCTGCTTACCGCCCAACGCGTAGTGCAGGTCCCGCCAAGTGCGGCCGTCCGGCGCACGTCCTTTGTAGCCGCGCTCCATGATACCGATTCCCAGGTTGGGCTGATCCGTCTTGAACATGATCAACTGAAAGCACCCGCAGCCGGTGTGCGGCGCCTCGTCGAGTGAGTGCAGTTGGACGCGTGTGATCCTTCCTCCCGTCAGGCGCGCAGCCGCCTCGTTGACTCCGGACCACTCACCCGCGGCGGGATCGATAAGATCACCCTTGGCGCAGGTCCCAAAGGAGTTGATTGCGGAGTGCAAGGCGCGGTGATGGATGTTGGTCATGTCATCGTAACCGTAAAGTGCGCCGGTCTTGATGTACTCGTAGGCCCGGCCGCATTGCGGGGGCCGCTCGGGCGTGAGAATGCAGACGTGATCGGGCGCGAAAGCCGAGCAACCTACGCAGGTGATAAACTCAGAAACGCTCTCTTCGGTTGCCGACTCGATTTCCCGCTCCCGCCGGGCTCTCTCTCGAGAGACCTCGGCGGCCAGGGCGTGCAAGCGATCGCGGTCAAAGATGACCTCAGCGCGTAGTTTTGTGATTTTCGGAAACTCGTTGCGAACCGCTGCAATCAAGGACTCACCAATTTGCTTGGGAGGCAAATTCAAGCCGGGCGCAAGCCCCAGCACCAGCCGGCCGGAAGCGTGCTTTGCCAAGACCCCGCGCATTTTGGTGAATACGCGCGCCGCGCGCAACTCGATATAGCGCCGGTCGAAGGCGTCCAGGGGCTCGGCATCTACGGTCACGAGAACGCCCATGGGACCAGAAGGCGATCCAAGCACATCGACCCCGGAAACTCCCACTTGCCCTTTCCGCAAAAGATAGAAACTTTCGGGTGTATCCCCCCAAGTTGCGGCAGGTTCGAATCTAACATCTTCCTCCCGAGGATTCAGGTAGTCGGGCAAGGGCGGAAGCTCAGGGTGATCCAGGAGGCGGCGGATGCTAGGGAAAGCGACCACGGCATCGACAACTTCATTTAGAGAGGCCGCGTGGACTTGGCGCCCGAGCTGGAACGGATAGTCCGGCGGCGTTACGGCTGGCACGCCGATGCGCATGGCAGCCAGAGATAAAGTCGATTCCAGATCATTCAGCTTTCCGCGGCAAACAATCAAGCCGGAGGTGAAGTCTTCGATGAAGTGCCCAAGCAGATGGGTGTCGCCGAACGGCACGCGCCCGTAAACGAAGGCGTAGCGCGCCAGCCCATTGAGCAGGCTGTAGACGCCAGTGCACCTCTCCTCCGCGCCAATGAACTTGAACTGCCAGCGGGTATTCAGGGCGGCTTGTGCTTCCTCTGCGTCTGCATCTCCCAGGAAGGAGATCCAACCATTCAAGCGTTTACTCGCAAAGACCTGGGTCAGGAAGGCATCGTCGTCGGGAACAGATTCGGATGCGCCAGGCTGGTTGCAGGCGTAAAGCTCGAGCAGTACCAGGCCCACCTCGAGCAGACTGAGGGGATCAGTCTCCATGCGATCGCGCACATCTTCGCGGACCCGCTCGGGATCAGGGATCTCCCCATAAACCGCCAAGGCTAAGGGAAGGGGAAATCGCTCAGAGACGACGGGCTGGAATCCGAGCCCCTTGGTTATCTGCAAGAGTTCAGCCAGCCCTCGCTGAAGGATTGCCCGCGCCTCTCGAGAAAGTCCGGTCCCGTCATTATGAGAATGGTTTTGCAAGGCGAGCCCCTCTCAAGGGTTTCAGTTTTTTTTCCAGGCCAAAAATGAATAGCCTCCGATCTCTCGGAACGTGTGAAAAAATTTGAATCTGTCATGCTGAGCGCAGCGAAGCATCTCGCTTTGTATTGAAGGCAAGAAGCTTCGCGCAAGATCATACACCGGCCGCTCCCTCGGTTCCAGCACAGATCCCCTGCCGCGTTCTTTCCAATGAGTCAATGATTCAATGGATCAATGGGTCAATTCCGATTGACTCATCGAATCATTGATCCATCGGTTCATTGAAGGCCCTTTGCTGCGTTTCTTCCAATGAATCAATGACTCAATGGATCAATGGGTCAATCGCTTGGTGCCTTTGTGTCTTGGTGGTACTGAGAACCGGTCAGTCCCCGGCTTGCCAGATTGTGGACTTGCATCACATGTTAAGGGGGTGTCTAATTAAGCCACCCTTTCGCCAGCCTGAGGATTTCCGGGAGGCTAGGCGGCATGCGCAATTTCCCCTCCTGTTTTAGGAGGGGGCCAGCCCTGTACCGCATGGTACAGGGCCAGGGGGTGGTAAACCCGGGAATCATCGATCACCGTTGGGGCTGTTCCCCGGCGGGCCCGACTCCTCGGCCCTACGACCGCGTGGTAGAGGTCCGGCGCACTCGGCGGGGGCCGTGCTCCGTAGGAAGGCAGGCAGTAAGAAGAGATGTAGCGCAAGGCTCGCGGTTCAGCCTTGCGGCACTTCCACCCCGACCCGCACTGGACAGAGCAGATGGGGAAGGTTCTCAGGTTGCCTGCTCGAGCCGCAGCCAGCCGGGGAGTCGAATTATCCGCTTTGCGGCGCGGCAAGTACCCGCGCCGCTCGAAAAGCCGCAGGGCCGGAGGGCAGGCCCTGCGCTACCCTGTCTCTCGTTATGCCGACCGGGAAGGATTTTGTGCAAGTCGGGCTCAAGAAGGGTTAGCCTGCCACGGAGCGGCGTGGGTAGATAACATCACCGTTTTGCGTTCTCGGCGTTTGCGCCGCGCGGCAATGCTCTTTGCCGGCATCTTTCTCTTCGCAGTTGTAACCCAACTCGGAGTCGGCTGGTACAAGCGCCGGGCGGCCGCGCGCGCCAACCTCCGTGCAACAGTCGAAGACGTTCGCAAGGAGCTCCGTTATCCGCTTGCAGGAGACTAACTATGAAACTGATTCAGGTCCGTCTACGCAACTTTCGCTGTTTCAAACAGGAGACCTCGATTAACCTCGAAGACCTTACAGCGCTGGTCGGAAAGAACGAAGCTGGCAAGTCAACCGTAATGGACGCGCTGGACATCTTCTTCAACGAGGGCACACCGGACAAAAACGACGCCTGCAAGCACGGTAAGGCGGCGGACGTTGCGATAATCGCGGTATTCGCGGACCTTCCCGACAGCTTGGTGCTGGATCAAGAGGCAGAGACAACGTTAAAGGACGAGTATTTGGTAAACTCTGCTGGATACCTCGAGATTCACAAAGTCTATAATTGCGGGCTCGAGAAACCAAAGGTCTCTTCTTTGAAGGTGGTCGCCTTACACCCAACTAACACTAATGCCAAAGACCTGATCTCCCTCAACAACAGCGAGTTAAAGAAACGCGCGAAGGATTTGGAGGTCGACACGTCGAAGGTCGACCTGAAAATAAACGCCCAACTTCGCGCTGCTATCAGAGCAAAGACCGGTAATCTAGAGCTTAAAACGGTGGATGTATCCCTTCAGGAAGGAAACGGCGAGAACGTCTGGAAGGGAATTCAAGCCAAGCTCCCCGTCTACGCTCTGTTCAAATCAGACCGTGAGAGCACGGACAAAGACCCTGAGGCTCAAGACCCCCTAACTGCCGCGGTCAAGGAGGCCTTGAAACAGCAGGAGAAGGAGCTGAGCAGCATCACGGACCATGTCGAGGCGGAGGTCAAGAAGATTGCCGACCTCACGGTCGAGAAACTGCGGGAAATGGATCCGACCTTGGCAAGGACCCTCAATCCCAGGTTCGAGCCGCCCAAATGGGCGAGTATCTTCAAAGTCAGCATCACCGGCGACGAAGACATACCCATCAATAAACGGGGCAGCGGCGTCCGCCGACTGATTCTCCTTAACTTCTTTCGAGCCAAAGCAGAACAAAAAATGCTTGCGAACGAGAAGCAAAACGCCATATATGCGGTGGAGGAGCCAGAGACGAGCCAACATCCTCACAATCAACGGCTGCTGATCAGCGCTTTACGGGAACTCTCAGGCGTTGATCAGGTCATCATCACAACGCATACACCCATGCTCGCTCGTACGCTCCCTGTCAAGGCGCTACGATTCTTAGACATCAAGCCAGACGACTCAAGAGAGGTCCTGCTCGGCGGCGACGAGGCGACCAATGCGCTGATCGCGTCCAGCCTGGGGGTTTTGCCTGATCACGACGTTAAGCTGTTCATCGCAGTCGAAGGAAAGACCGACATCGCGTTCCTGAAAAACATGTCACAAGTACTAGTCGCCGAGGGAATCCGGGTGCCAGACCTGGAAAAACTCGAGTTGGAAGGGGAGATCATTTTTATTGAGCTCGGCGGAAACAACTTGGTTCATTGGGTTAGTCGTCTTCGGGCCCTGAACCGCCCTGAGTTTCACCTGTACGACCGGGATACTGCCCCGCCAGCTGCACCCAAATATCAGCAGGCAGTTGACCAGGTGAAAGCTCGAATGGGGTGCGAGGCCTACTCAACAAACAAGCGGGAAATTGAGAATTATATACATCGTGATGCGATTAATTCCGCTCTATCCGAACGTGGCATGGCGGTGACCTTCGATGCCCAGCTTGGCGATTTTGATGACGTTCCCGTCCTACTAAAAGACAAGATGAACGCGCTGCTGCCGCAGGGTGCCAAGTGGGGCGAAAGTCGTGCAAAAGATTTCCTTTGCGGCGTCGCGGCATCCCGTATGACGAAGGCGATGTTGGACGAGATCGACCCGACGGAGGAGGTGCTGGGCTGGTTCAATCATATGGGCGCAATGATTCAGCAGAATCCGTAGGAGCGCGCAGCGGTCAGCGCAGATTTACCCGGCGCCGAGGGGGATTAGTGGCAGGCGGGTGGCGGCGACATCGCCTTTTATGTCGGCGACCGCTAACAAGCCAGGACAGCTCATGGAGTAGGACGTAGGGACACGGATGTTCCGCGTGTGCGTGGGGCGCGTACATGAAGGACAATGTATGCGCCACCCGCGGATGGCGACGAATGAACGAAGAGACGCGGCCAACTATCACTGTCATTCTCGGCGCGGGCGCGAGCCGTGACGTCTCTTACGGCACTGGCTTAACTCGATCAGCGAGTGATCCCGGGCCATCGATTCCCTCTCCGCTCGACTCCGACTTTTTCGACTTGTTGCAGCGGCTTGAAGCCCGCACGGGACCTAGCGCGGCCAAGGACTCAATGCGACGGATTGTCAAGAAGGTCGTGAACTCTAAAGGTGAACCCCTGTGGCAATCGATGGAGAAAATGTTCTACAGCCTACATGTGCGCGCCGTGCTGGACTATTTACTTTTCCACGAGGGCAAGGGCCCTGACTCCGGCCATAAGTTGATACAAGACTTCCTGGCCGCCATCCGCGCCCTGTTAGGCGAAGCACACGGGACGAGGCCCTGCGACAACCACGACTTCCTGTTTCAAGAGCTGTACCACCCCGACGCCGTGCTGACTTTCAATTACGACTTCGTGGCTGAGAGAGCATTAGCTGACCGCTTTTGCAGGGGGCACTTAGCCGGTACGACGACGCGCTTCGGGGACTGGTTTTATGGCTTGGGTGAGCGGACTCGAGATGCGCCGAGCGAAATATTAACCCTTTACAAACTTCACGGCAGCCTAAACTGGAGGCTGGAGGAGGACGAGAACGGCGAGACACAAAACGGTAGGAAGAATTGGCCCCAAACGTGGGCGCAGTTTGCGCCCGAGCTGGTATACACACCCACCGACCGCGAGGAGTACCGCCGTGACAGTCGCTGGAGGCCGCCCGTGCTACTGCCCTATTGGGAAAAGCGGGTCGAGAAAGGCCTGTGGCTTAAACTTTGGAGAGGGGCCGCGGAGCAGCTCCGCCGAACTGACATCCTCATCATATGGGGTTACTCTCTCCCAACGACAGACCTGAAGGCCCGAGAGCTAGTGACGCTCGCCTTTGAGAGGCGTGAAGCAAAGCTAGGCAAGGTAGTGGTAATCGATCCGTCAGAGGAGACTCAGGAACGCTGGCGCAGGATGTTCGTGCGTAAGATATTCTTTCGATTCCCAAACTTCGACGAGTTCAACCGAGGCTGGGCGGGCGCCGGCTGGCGGTCGCTCGCCTGAAAATTCGGGGGGCACAGACATTGGTCGGGTGGCGCAGACATCGTTTTGGGATGTCTGCATCACGAGGTTCAGGGCATCCGATCCATTGCGAGGAGGAAGGGATCTTGCCGGTAGCGGAATCCGAAGCTCGACCACGGCCGCGGGTCAGGAGAGGAAACGAGGCGTCGGTGCGTTAACAGGAGTGACAAGTGGCGGGTGACGAGCAAGGCGCCGCGGCCTCGGCGCATCGCAGACATCAAACCACGATCTCTGTGCCACCCGCCGAAGCGTGGCCGAGGGGATTGCAGGCGGAAGCAATAGAGTGTATGTTACCAGTCAGCAGGGGCTGTGGGACCGAAACCCTCGCCCCGGTTTCCTCTTGACGGAGACATACATGGACATGAGAAAGCGAATGGTCCTTTTCGCCTTTCTGACTGCCATTTATTTGCCTTTATACGCGGGTGTAAATGGCGGAAAGGCTGTGTACATGGGGGGCACGGTTGCCGACCTCAAGCAACAAACGGAAGGCAAATTCTCGACGGCGGACGTAAAGGAAATGGTCTTTCAGTACAAGAAAGGCAAGTTCACCGTCCCGTATGACAGGATTGACAGTCTCGAGTATGGACAGAAAGTTGGGCGGCGTGTCGGCTTGGCCATCGCGGTGCCGATCGCTCTGCTTTCCAAAAAGCGGCGCCATTATCTCACTGTGAACTACAAAGACGCAGACGACAGACAGCAGGCTGCTGTTTTCGAGTTAGGAAAGGACATCGTCAGGGTCACACTCTCTAGCTTGGAGGCCCGGACAGGTCGCAAGATCGAATATCAAGACGAGGAAGCCCGGAATAGCCCCAAAGGGGACTGAGGAGGGTGCGATGGTGCAAAGAGAAACTGTACTTTTCTTCTTCGTGGCCCTCGCGGTAAGCATTGCTGGCTTCTCCCAGACCGAAAGCCAGGGTTCTGCCGCCACGTCCAAGCCCGCCCCGGACGCGCGTTCCGAGCTCGCGGCCAAGCTCCTCAATGTAAAGCGGATTTATGTCGAGAGCTTCGGAGATGATGAGGAATCCAAAACCCTCCAGGCCATGGTGATCAACGCCCTTGACGAGAGTAAGCGCTTCATTGTGACCGAGAACAAGGACAAAGCAGACGCCATCCTAAAGGGTCGATCCGTCGAAAAGACCTCGCAGGAAGTGCACGCTACGAGCGAGGCAACCGGGGTAGCCCGTGCCGCAGGTAGCCGTTCAGGGGAAGTATCATCATCCGGTGGGACCGCCATGGGGATCCAAAACTCAAAGCTTTCAACGGAGACAACCCATGAAGCGCGCCTCGCGGTTCGGCTGGTCTCGCAGGATGGCGATGTGATCTGGTCCACTACGCAAGAGAGTCAAGGGGCGAAATTCAAGAGCTCGAGCGCGGACGTCGCCGATAAGGTCGTAAAACAGCTCCTGCACGAGCTCGATAAAGCCAAGCCAAAAACAGTCACGAGTGGCGAGTGACCCTTCGACAGGCTCAGGGCAGGCTAAGTGACGGGCAAACCGCCGCAGACATCAAACCACGATGCCCGCGCCACGCGGCCGTACGCCCTTTGATGTGAGAGGCGAGGGCGGCAGCCGCTCTTCCTACCCCGACCCCTTCGGAAGCAGCTTATTCCATCGGCCTACGCGATGCGTTCCCAGGCGGCCCACCCCCGGCGCCTTGCTGCCAAACCCGCTTTCGTTCCATTCGGCTTGATAGTAAGTGATAAGCGCGAATTCAGCGGCAAACACCCACCATTCACTGGTAAACGTGAGATGGCGGCACTTCATGTCGTCCAGCGTGATATTTTTCCGCCCGCTGATCTTGCTGACGCGTTTAGCCAGACGGGTGCCCACCAAGCAGAAAACTTGACGAATTAGAAAAGGCAGCCCTATGATAGTGCACGATGTCGGAGAATGCCAAATACTCGTCACTCACTCAACTGATCAAGGAGCTTAGGAAACAGGCCGACGACGGCCTGTCGAAACACAAGGCCAGGGCCGCCCTCTACGAAATCGAGCAAGCAATCAAGGAACTCGGCCTTCTCGCCCAAGAACTCGATCCTGTCAAACGTCCGGAGAATGTTTTCGATCCCCGCGACCCAACAATTGTCGGGCTCTTTGTTGGTATGGCGCTTGTTGCCCAGGAACGTCGTGGACTAAATGCTGTGACGCATCCGTTTTATGGAAGCGGAGTATACGCGCTTTATTACGCTGGCGATTTCAAGCCCTACGTGCCAATTTCAAAGACCGAACATCCGATCTATGTTGGTAAAGCTGACCCGCAGGAGCCACAGGCGACCGAACCACGCAGTCAAGGGACGAAACTATTTGGCCGACTCGGCGAACACCGTAAGTCGATTACGAAAGCTCAGAATCTCAGCATCGACGACTTCAACTGTCGTTATTTAGTGGTGCAGAGTGGCCTTCAAAGGGCGGCCGAAGACTACCTTATCAACCTGTTTGACCCGGTGTGGAACGACAAAGCGCATATTTGTTATGGACTCGGCAAGCACGGTGATTCACCGCATACACGACGGAACGTTCGCTCTCCATGGGATACCCTCCACCCTGGACGTAAGTGGGCAGTGGGCTCGCCTCAGGGTGGCTCTCCTGAACAAATCAGAGCTGCCATCAGTGCGCACCTGAGTCAGCGTCCATTGTACAAGTCCGTCGAGGAAATTCTGGCCAAGTTCTTTGAGCACCTCAAACAAAAGTAGCATTGACGCTGGAGCAGGTTGCGGATCAGTCGTGACGAAAAGCTGACTATGGTTGCGCATGGCTTCCCCCGCTCGCTTGGACCCACGGCAAAGCCCATGCTCAAACTGCCCCTTTTAGATGGTAAGATGCGGACGCTGCACGCGACTTACACGAGTTCTTCCTCTAGTTCGAGAGTGTGTTTATCACCAGCCTATCGAGAAGATCCAGGGGAGCCCCTCCCCGCCATTCTCAAAGGGTGTTGCACCTCATAGTTTTGGTAGGACGCTGGCCACAGACAGACCGCGTTGGGATTGTTTGGCTGCCGCTGACCGTGTTCATCAAAGCACTCGATGGGCAGATCATTGAGCGGTCCAAAGCCATTCCCTTCCCCGTCCCGCGAAAGGTAAACCGTGCTGTCTAGACAACGCAATTCCTTGAGCTCCCTTATAAGTTCCCGGACCGTCATACACCCCCCTTTTGGCGCACTTCTCTCGCGAGGGTTGCAGATTCGCAGAAATATCTGGCAAAAGACGGCATGTTACAGGAGGATTCCATTACCCGCCAAATGTCCGAGTTGATCCCGCCGTTGTTTTCTTCTGGCGGCCTCCTAGACTGTTGTGCTGCACCAGCGCGTCCACAAGCATTCTTCGACGGTTCTCGGTCTTCTCCTCGTCTGAAAGCTCGTGGGCCGGGAAGCGTTTTTCCATTTCTTTGCGTATCTCGTTGAATTTGGAGACAGCAGACTTTTGGGAGCGCGTGCGGAGGATCTCGCGACCTTGAACCTTGACAATGAAGAAGCCGCTTTCATCCCGAGTGGCGTGCAGGTCTCCGGGTAGAAAAGACAATTTCATAAGGCAGGTCACTTCTTGCGCAGGACGATGGCGGATTCGTAAAGCACAGTTCGCTGAGAAGCTTTCTCGACCCGTACGGCGGATTGGATGATGCTGGTTCCTGTTCTTTTCTCTCTCAGGAGAATTGTCTCAGCAAACTCCAGCCCGCACAATTCAGCGATTCTCCCGAAAAGTTGGTCGGTCCTTACCTCCACCCCCTGTATGATGCTGTTCCCCAGCACAATGATGGCCCTTCCGTTCCTGCGGAGGAGTTTTGCCAGCACGCCACAGAAGCGGTGAGTATCATTAAAGTATGTCGCGACATAGTTGGCCCACCCCGGGCCACCGTATTCTTGCTTTTCGTTGTTCGCAGCCCCGATCAGGTCGATCGTCTTCTTGAGATCAGGTATGGCAAAACCAAGCTTGACAGGCTCAAGGCCGCGAACCGTTTGCCAGAACTTGCCGAAGCTCTCGTCCTCGCGCGCACCTTTGTAGCCTGACCCGGCGGTCATCCCCAACCAATGGAGTTGAGGCCGGGTGTTCCGCGGGTAATGATAATTGTTCAAGTAGGGAGGCGAGGTGACCACTAAATCAATAAAGTTCTTTTCCTCAAGAATATCCACGGCACTGAAGATGCTTTCGGGAATTATCCACGATTTAGGCTTCGGGCTGACCCTGCGCATTTGCTCTTTAAACCAGATGATGTCTTCCAACATCAGCCGCAGTCTTCCTGCGATCACATGAGCCACGGGGGCATCCGCGATGTCAGCCTTGTCAACTGCGGCGCGGCGGGTCAAGCTGGGCTCGTAGGAGTAATTTGATACACTCACCATTACGGAGCCAAACGCCAGCCGGAACAGGTCCCGGATCGCAGGTTGCCCTAAGGAGTTGATGAAGTCCAACGCGAAGAGGACCTTTCTCTCGACCTTTGGGCTGAACAATTGAGTGCGCCCCGTAAAGCCCTCCGGTGGCCTGGAAACAGGCGCATCCTTGCAAGGGCCGTCGTCGGGACAACGCTCATGCATGAACTGTTCAAATTCCACGATCCTGTCAGTGAAACCGTCGACCGGCACGTCCAGCGCCTTCAACTTGAGGCGCGAAGCCAATGCGGCGTAGGGATTGATTTCGAATCCAACCACGTTGTAGCCACGCAAGAAGCTTTGGAGGAGGGTTGTGCCGACACCGGCAAAGGGGTCAAGAACCCAGATTTCCTTCCGCTGATTCCCCCTGAGGTATTTACAGAGGCAGTCGTCCACAAACTCGGCGGAAAACCCGGCAATCCACGGCACCCACCTATGAAGTGGATAGACCTTATTGCTGGTAAAGGCCGAGTCCCGGAAGCCATTGCTTAACCGAGCCGCGACATCCACATCCGGCGCTGTCTTGAAAAGAGTCGTTTGCACTGGAACTGATCTTACCAGATATTCAGCATTCGGGGGTGAGTATGAACAGCCGTCCATACCCTTCCTATCGGCGGGCGAGTGGGGACCTTGAGCCGCAGACTCAGATTAGAAGGGAATCAATACGACCTGATTTTCGAGGTCTTTCTCCGTACAGCACTCCAGAATGAGGAGCTTCAACATGCGGGAAGGGGGCTCACTTGAACATGCGGGCGCGCCGCTCTTCTAGCCTTTTTTGGACGCAGGTGGGGCCTTGAGTGTTACGGAGCGTTTGCTCGACCTCTTCGGCCTGTGTCTCTTGGTCCGCGAGGTACTTTTCGACTTCTTCGGTGTGCTCGAGATAGTAATAGATCGCGCCGTAAACATCGCGGAGAGTGACTGGCGGGAAGCTGTGCTGGATTTGCTCTGCTGTACTGCCTTGTTTGAAATGGTGAACGACCAAATCAAGGAGCACACGCGAGGACCCGACCCGAATCGTCCCGTCTTCCCATGCCTTGAGGGGGGCCGGTAAGGTTGTAAGGAGTTCTGCCATGCTTAGGATCATAACGCGTTTTATGGATTTTGATGGCGTTATTCCGGGTGGTTCTTTCGAAAGCGCGGGCGCAGCGGTTAAGAGCTGTGACGAGTGCTGAAGAACAGTGACGAGTGACAAGTGACGAGTGACGAGCAAGGCGCCGCTAAGAGCAGTGACGAGTGGCGAGTGACGATTGAAGAGCAAGCTGCCGCACCCCAAAGCGCTCCATCGGCGGGGGTCGAAGGGGCGGGCGCAGCAACAGGTACGGGTCGTGAGGGCACCACTGACCGTGGCCGCTCCACCCAGTTGACCCCACCACGTGGTAAGATGCGCGAACTATGCGAGCCCCCCAATCCTACGTCCGCTGGATGAACGAGAACATCGGTTTTAACCCGAGAGCGCAGCAAAACTCCAACGCACTATCGGACTTCGTAGTCGCCGACCTTGTTACCTCATGCCCGGCGATTCGAAACGCAATTCAGTCTAAAGCCCTAACGCCCAAGAAAAACTCCGAGGTTAGTACGACGAGCGCCGCCAGGACAGTCGATCTCGTTCTTTTCGAGACGCTTAAACTTCCCCTTATTTCCGTGCGGGTTTCAGTAGAAAACAAAACGATCATGACCGCTCACCGAAAGGCGAGAAAGAACAGATACGGCGACATCATCGCGTATTCAAACCACATGCACAACCATCGAAGAGAGTGCGTCGCCGGCGCAATCGTGGTTGTCAACGTTTCGCCGAAGTATGAGAACCCCGACGAATTTGCCAAGGGGTTGGTGAGACCGAATTTCGATATGGATAAGATCGTAACGGACACGATCAGTATCTTCCGCAGAATCCCACTGAGAAATGAGCCCGGAGATCCCAGCGACCAGCCAGAGGCCCTCGCTGTAATTGTCGTGGATTACGATGGCGAGTCGTCAGCAAAACTCGTAACGGGATCGCTCGCCCCTCAGCCTGGAGACAGCATCCATTACGAGAATTTCGTTAGAAGGATTGGAAGTCTGTACGATCGGCGCTTCAGCAGACGATGATGGAAGGTCGGTCCTGATCGAAAAGTGTACTTAGTTCTTTCTCTAGCCTTGCCCTTGCCATTTTCACGTAGGAATGGTCGATCTCAACCCCAATACTGTTCCGGCCGCATTTGGCAGCGGCCAACAGCGTGGTTCCTGTCCCCATAAAGGGGTCAAGAACCGTGTCGCCAACAAAGGAAAACATCCTCACCAGACGGTGAGCTAATTCCTCGGGAAACGGCGCGGGGTGATACCTCGTAGATTCCCCCATCAGGCTGTTCCACACCTGCCGGAACCATTCTTGGTATTCTTCCTTCGTCAGCTTGGAAGCTTCGCGCTGCTCGTCAGTCGGTTGGCGATAGCCCCCAGGCTTCCTAAGCATCAGGATAAACTCCACATCATTTTTGATAATGGCGTTCGGCTCGTATGGCTTCCCAAGGAAGCTGGAACCGTTCTCAACCTCGTAGCTGGCGTTGGCGATTTTGTACCAAAAAATAGGGCTTAGGTTGTCGAAGCCGATCTTCCGAGCCCTAACTACAATGTCAGCGTGCAGGGGCATTACTGAGTGCTTGCCGTGGCGACGACGGGAAAGGCAAACATCGCCCACGACACAGACGAGGCGGCCCCCAGGGACTAGAACCCGAAAAGCATGCTTCCACACTTTGTCGAGCTCATCGTGAAAGGCGTCGTAATCTTCTATGAGCCCAAGCTGGCTTTTGTGGCGGGGGTACTCCTTAAGTGTCCAATAGGGAGGGGACGTAAGGACGAGGTGGACGGACCCCGACGGAATCCAGTCGATTTCCCTGGAGTCTCCGCAACATAATGTTAAAGTGGCCTTAGTGAGCGTGCCTTCCATCAATCCAGATTGTATCAGAGGTGAACCAGCCCGCAAAGGGAGCGCGCCGCACCCAATCGTTTCCGTCTTGCGCGAGATGGGTAAAGTTGCCATCGAGCGAGTGACTTCGAAGTTCCCTAGGTTCAATTGCTCCAACATCAATAATACTATCGGCTGCTCACAACCTCAGCAATATGGTGTTTCAAGATGTAAAATGGGCGGTGTGCCGCGGACATCAAACCACGATGTTCCCACGCGGAAAAGTCGATTATGCTTACAAGACTGAGGGAGGATACAAGTAATGAAGATTGGACTGTCGCGGCGGACATTCCTGCGCATCTCGGCGGGCACGAGCGCGCTGAGCTGGAATCGCTTAAAGAGTTTTGCGGGGATGGAAGGGGCGTTGGAGTCCCCCACACCCGGTGATTTGAAAGAGCCGAAGCGGCTATTTTCGCCCGGGCTGAAAGGCGCTCAGTGGAACACCTTCAACGCGGCGGGTTACAGCAAGCCCGTGTCGGGCATATGCTATCGCACGCAGGCTGCGGGCTACTTCACCGCCTACATCAACAAGCCATTTCCTGCCTCGGGCATGCCATTGGGAGGGATCGACACCGGGGCGTTGTATCTGGAGCCCTCGGGATCGCTTGGCTACACATCAATCTTCAATCACCTGACACCTATTGGCGGTCCCCTGAATACCCCCTATCTGGGAATCGCGAGCGGCGGCCGAGCGTGGGTCCTGGGCACCGGCCAGACCAAGAATTATGCGGGGAATAACCGGCCGACATTGGGAGTCAACCTGGAGTGCGGCTCGATGGAGGAAAGCGAGTATTGGGGCCACTATCCGATCGCCGATGTCGAATATAAGTCGTCGGACGCGCCGGTTCAGGTGGGCGTGCGGAGTTGGTCGCCGTTCATTCCGGGCGATGCGAAGGTGTCCAATACGCCCGGCGCGGTTTTCGAAGTACATCTCAGGAATACAGGAAAGTCAGCACATAAAGGTTGCCTGGTGTTCAGCTTTCCGGGTTTTGCCGAGCATCACTCCAGGGACTTTTCGATTGGCTGGCCCAATATGCCCACGAAGCCGGTGATGCCTCCTCCCCAGATCTCCCGGCGTCCCGCGCCCGCCGGGCTTAGGGGCGTGTGGGTGGAAGACAAGGCGTGGGGAATGAGCTACGTGCTGGCGGCGGTGGAGGAAAACGAGGTGCGCACCGGCGGCGCTCTGGGCGTAGATGGACGAAATTGGGATGCGGTCGAAAAGCAACTGCCTTCCACCGCCGGGGGCGACGACGGGGGCTCATCTTTGGCCGTGGAGTTCAATATCGCGCCGGCTGAGGAGAAGGTGATTCGACTGATCCTGGCCTGGTACGCGCCGGAGTGGGAAGGCAATGGCAACCCTGGAACCGGCGGGAGCCGGATCTCGACGTATGCCCCGGAGGGAGAGACGCTTTCCACCACGGGCAAGCGCTTCACCCACATGTACACCACGCGCTTTGCCGATGCGGGGGAGGTAGCGAGCTTCCTGGGCCGCAACCATAAGCACTTGCTCGAGCGGATCATTGCCTGGCAGTCGGCAGTCTACGAGGACCAGACGCTGCCCGGATGGTTGGCTGATTCTCTCATCAACGCCCTCTATTATTTCGCGCCTTGCAGCATGTGGGCGCAAGCCAAAGATCCCATTGGAAGCTGGTGCAGGCCGGAGGACGGCCTCTTCGCTTTGGAAGAAGCACCGCGATCTTGCCCGCACATGAGCACGCTCTCGAATGTGGGAATGGCAGGGCCAACCCTTTCATTTTTCTTCCCGGACCTGGCGTTGTCTTTGTTGCGCGCCATTCGCTCGACACAGAGAGAGAACGGCGATGTTGCTCAGTTGATGGGGCGGTGGGCGGATCCGGCAAATCCCATGTCGTACGACTATCAGGAGGTGATTTCCGGCTTCTGTTACCTCACGGCGGCATACGTGCACTGGAAAGTTACCGGCGACGAAGCCTTCATGAAAGAGTTCTACCCTTCGGTGAAGAAGGCTCTCGAGTATTCCTTCAGCCAGCGTCCGGACCTTGGCGCGTCGCAGATTATCGCCATGCCGCCGCATCGGGAGCACGCCTGGAATGACATCGAATGGTTCGAAGATCGCCCCATGTATGGCTACGTCACCCACCCCGGCGGGTTACGCATGGCCGGCGCCGAAATGCTGAAGGCGTGGGCGAAGGCCATGGGTGACTCGGAAGAGGTTGCGTACCTGAATGCCCACATCGCCGCCGGCAAAGACGCCATGCAAAAGCACTTGTGGAAGGGCAATCACTACCTGGTCTACAACGAACCGAAGACCGGCAAGGTGCTGGATGCCTTCTTTTCGCCGACGCTCAACGGACAGTACTACGCGCATTTCACCGGCGTGCCGCCAGTCTTCCCCAAGGAAAACGTGGAGAGTATCCTCGCTTTTCTGCGGGACAAGGTCTGCAAAATCAGCCGGCTCGGAATGCCACCCATCTACGCGGAGCCCGACGGCACAGCCTGGACCAGAGATAAGACGGGGTACATCACGGGAGAGTTCGTCTACACCAACCATCAGGTCATCTGGAATGCTATCACCTTCATATACGAAGGCCAGAAGGAATTCGGGCTCGAGTTGCTGCGCAAGAACCTCGAGCTCAGTTACTGTGACTGGGGGACTATGTGGGACGGCGCCAACTGCTGTAGCGCGGGGGGAGATACCGGGGAAGTAAACTACGGCTGGGACTATTGGTTTAACTGGTCGATCTGGACCGCTCCGGCGGCGCTGCTGAATAAGGACATTACGGCATTGACGCAACCCGGCGGTCTGGTACACAGAGTGCTCGAAGCCTCAAAAACAGTGACGAGTGGCGAGTGACGAGTGACGAGCCAAGAAACAGGTTTCGGGTGCCAGGTGTCAGGTGCCAGGGAAGAGCGCGCCGCTAAAAGCAGTGACGAGTGCTGAAGAGCAGTGACGAGTGGCGAGTGGCGAGTGGCGGGCCAAGAAGCAGGTTTCAGGTGCCAGGTGTCAGGTGCCAGGGAAGAGCGCGCCGCGGACCCGCCCGCCATTAAGATCGGCGGTCCGTCGGCCGCGGCGGGTCTGCGCCACCCGCCGGAAGCCTTCCGAGTCACCGGAATGATTGCGCAGGCAGCTCCGGTGGGCTAAGCTCCGCGCGGGTAGCTTATGAAGAAAAAAGTGCTGATTGTACTTTCCGGACTGCTGGTAGTCCTCATGGTGTTTGCGATTTACTCGAGCAGGCAAATCCGCGCCACTCCTGAGGAGGAGGCCCGGATTCTCCCTGGAGACGACCTGATTCCTCAGCCCCTCGGCGCGGTCAATCATGCCATCACGATTCGTCGCCCTCCTCATGACGTCTGGCCGTGGCTGGTGCAGATGGGCTCTGGCCGCGCGGGATGGTACGCCTACGACTTCATCGATAACGGCGGTCAGCGCAGCGCCGAACGCATCCTGCCCAATTATCAAAACATCGGTGTGGGAAGCGTACTCCCCGCACTCCCCGGAGCTAACGACGTGTTCGTGGTTGCGCAGTGCGAGTGGGAGCACAGTCTCGTCCTCGCATGGAGATTGCCTGGCGGCAAGTATCAGACCACCTGGGCCTTCGTCCTGGAGCAACCCCAGCCCGACCAAACGCGCCTAATCGTACGGGGTCGCGTGGCGCCTGGCTATCGTCCCTACGGCCTGCCGCAATGGTTCGCCCTACCCATCGGCCGCTTGGCGCATTTCATCATGGAGCGCAAGCAGCTCCTAGGGATCGCCCGCCGCGCCGAGGCGTATGGCCAACGGCCGAAGTGAAGACTGGCGCCGTTCAAGGCGAGGCCAACCACTACACTTAGGAGGGTGAACATGACTGTTGATACATCCGCGAGTAGCGAACTCGGAATCTATGCGTGCCCCGTATGCAAGCGTCTCTTGCGCCAAGAAGAGGGTGCGCTCCGCTGTCCCGCTTGTTCCCAGACCTACCCAATCAGGGAGGGTATCCCCGACTTCATTCAGGAAGAACTATCCCGAAGTGCGGACCCCGTACTGAGGAGAATGCGCTTCATCGACCGGATGGCACGCATTTACGAGACAAGGTTGTGGTATCCCATCGTTATGAATGTCTACGGTGGATTGAGCAGCCCGTCTCTTGCACAACTGGTCAGGACAGTGTCCCAGAGAGTCCAATCAGTCAAAGGGCGGGTGCTAGACGTTGCCTGTGGTCCCGGCACGTATGGCCGGCGGGTTGCGTCACCGTCGAAGGAGGTGTTCGGGATCGACGTTTCCATGGGGATGCTTCGGCAAGGCGCAGCCTACACGGCAAAGGAGGGCATTCCCAACGTGCATTTCGCGCGTGCCAGAGTGGAGGCCCTTCCCTTCGAAAACGGCCTTTTCGACGCCACCCTCTGTTGTGGGTCGCTTCATCTCTTTGCGGATACCGTGATTGCTCTGCGCGAGATGGCTCGCGTCATGAAGCCGGGAGCAGTTCTGGTCGTCTTCACTTTCACCGCAGGCCGCGGAGGCATCCTGAAGTTTCGCCGTGTGCGTGAGTGGTTTCGCAGGGATCACGGGCTTCATGTATTCGAGCTTCCTGAGATGGAGCTGTACTTGACCGCTTCAGGCTTTAAGGACTTCCAGTCGGAAGTGTCTGGCTCCGTTTTGACATTCAGCGCTCGCAAGCAGGCGGCATGACTGTGGCACAGCGCGGCATAGCCGCATACCAAATTCCAGAAGCTGGGGTGAGAACGAGTCCTCGGAGGCAGAATCCTGGCGCACCGCAGCGCGGCATAGCCGCATACCAAATTCCAGATTCCAAATTCCAGACGGAGACGCTGAGATAACTCGCGCAGAGGCGCAGCGCGGCGGGGCCGCAATCCAAAATTCCAGATTCAAGATTCAAGAAGCGAACGTGACCTGAGCTTGAATCGGCAGGGTGGCTGGCGTATGATGCTGCGGCGAAATAAAGTTGAATTTGGGAATTCCGGGTAGATGCAAGGTTTTTCCTTTTGAGAGTAGCTCGACAATATGATGCGGTCATCAGCATGAACGCCTGAGAGATCAAGGAGGTTTTTGATGAGTTCTACACTGTGGAGTCGACGATCATTTCTGCGCGCGGCCGGAGCCGCCGGGACGGTCGCGTCCGCGGCCAGAGGGAGGGCTCTCGCCCGCGTTTTGGAAGCTTCCCAGTCGGTCGCAAACCTGTCACCCGAAGAGGTCGCGGCAGACGAGTTCTACTGGCGAGAGATCCAGATGGACTTCAAGCTGGACCGCACGATCATCAACCTGAATAACGGCTTTACCTGCCCGACGCCCCGGGTGGCGCTCGAATCGGAATGGCGCTACATGGACATGATCAACATGTCGCCCATTTTTTATCAAGGCCCCATCGCCGATCGCATCCAGACGATCCGTTTGCGCATGGCGGCGGAGTTCGGATGCGACCCCGAGGAGATGGCCCTGACGCGCGGCGCCAGCGAGTCGCTGCAAATCGCGCAGAACGGGATCGACCTCAAGGCCGGGGATGAAGTGATCACGACCGAGCAGGACTATCCCCGCATGCTGACGACGTGGGACCAGCGCATGCGGCGCGAAAACATCAAAGTGACGCGCCTTCAATTCCCTGTCCCGACGACGGGGGACGATCTCTACCGGCGGTTCGAGCAGGCCATCACGCCGAAAACAAAGGTATTCCATTTCTGCCACATGACCAACTTGACGGCCCAGATGTTTCCGGTGGCGCGGATCTCCCGCCTGGCCCGCTCGAAGGGGATCGTTACCATCGTCGACGGCGCCCACGCTCTCGGGCAATTCCCGTTCAAGCTGAGGGACCTCGAGTGCGACGCCTATGGCGTCAGCCTGCACAAATGGCTGCTGGCGCCCATCGGCAACGGCTGCTTGTACGTTCGGAAAGAGATGATCCCGAAATTCTGGCCCCTCCAGGCAGCCCCCGAACAGCAGGACGACGACATCCGAAAGTTTGAGGCTATCGGGACGCACCCTTGGGCCATCCGCGCGGCGCTAGGTGAAGCTCTTGCGTACCACCAAGCCATTGGCGGGGCAAACAAGGCGGCCCGGTTGCGGTATCTGACCCTGCGCTGGGCCAACGCCCTCAAGGTTCATCCGCGCATCAAGATACTGACCGATCTGAGTGAGCCGCCCCAGGCGTGGGCAGTCGCGGCGGTCGACATCGAGGGAATCGATGTCCGGGACCTCGCGAAATTTCTGATGGACAAGTACCGGATCATCGTTGTCCCACTGGTGGGCGGAGCCCCGCCCAACCAGGTTTTTGAATATCAGGCCCTCCGGGTGTCGCCGAACATTTACACGACGCTGGAGGAAATCGACACGTTCGTCACGGGGATGGAAGACGCCCTGAAAAACGGTGTTCCTTCCACGCAGGCGTCTCGCGGCGCTGCGCAGGAGTGGTTCGTCTAGCTGGAGTCCGGGTGATCCCGGGCACCGTGTAGCGCAGAGTCTCGTTCTTCAGAGACTCCGCCGGCTCGCGCGCGAGCGGCACGGCCAAGAAGTGCGCGCGTGCCGCTCGTTCGCCACAAGGGCGTAGCGCTGACCTTTAGGTCAGCACTTTCTCACTGCCTCATCGTGCTGACCTAAAGGTCAGCGCTACGCCACGGGAAACGGAGGATTCAGATGAAACGTTTGGCAGTCTGGGTGGTGGCGGTCATGGCCTTGGCCTTCGTCGCGGGGGCTGCGGAGGTCTTTGCCCAGGGCACGTTCAAGATCCCGTTCGCGTTCGAGGCCGGCGGCAAAAAGCTGCCCAGCGGCGAATACCGGGTCGCCCAAAAGGACGACGGCCAGATTACGCTGCGGCAGGAAGCGACCGGCAAGGAATTTCAGGTCCCTTTCACGAAGAGGCTGGCGCAGCCGAGTCCGCCTCCCGCGGAGCCCCAGCTTGTGTTCGACGTGGTTGGGAACTTCGCGCCGTCCTACACGGAATATGTGACCGATTACGTGCTGGCCGAAGTGTGGCTACAGGGTGCGGATGGATTCCTCGTGCATACCATGAAGGGCGCGCATAACACCCAGATCATCAAGGGGCAGAAAGCAAAATAGCGAACCGGCGGCTGCCTTCACCCAGCCGATTTGCGACACTTCCCTTGGTTCTACCCCTTTCTACGGCGCTCGAAGTACTCCGCCGGAGGAAGAATCAGAACGCCGCCGAGGCGGCAGCCGAAATGGGGGCCGAAATGCTGCTTGTCTCCGGTGAGTAGGTGTGTGGCTTGGGCCTGGATGGCCGCCTGGAGAATAGGTTGATCTTTCCCTGGCAGCTTAACGCCTGGCGGCAAAGGAGCAACTGCCGTAGTCATGCGTACCTTTTCCAGAAGTTTTGCCAGCCTGACCCGTTGATCCTCTCCGGTAAGGTTGAGCGTGGCCTCTTCGGCGGCGTGAGCGGAGGTCACCAATTCCACCCTCTCTAATTGCCACAAGCGAGCCAAGCCGGCATGAGGACGGTACGCGGCAGAGAAGAGCACGTTGGCGTCTAAGAAGATGCGGTCCACGGGTCAGGGCCGGACTTTCCGGGGCTTGTGGTGAGGGATGCTCGCCGGCTCGAGCCCCATCTTCTTCACTTCCGCGACCGCAGCTCGGTAATCCTCGGTGTCGACAGCGTTCGAGAGCATGAACTCCGCCTTGCGCTCCGGAGTGTAGATTTCGACCGGGAGGGCGAGGGCAGGGCGGATAAGGACCCCCTCCGGCCGCTCCTCGGCGATCACCAAGCAGCCCTCTTGGATGCCGAATTTGCGGCGCAGACGGGCCGGGACCACGACGGCGCCGCGCTTGCCGACCTTGCTGGTTTCCATAGTACCTCGCATGCCCGACAATCTGAATGTCAGGCAGACCCATTATAGCGAAACGCGTGGTCTAGAGTCAAAACCTCGATGACGGAATTCGGGGGAGAGAACGTGATATCGCCGCTACATGGCGATGTGAAATCGACGCTACGCCAAATCCAGCGCCGCGAGCAATTCTTCGACGTTGGATTCATCCACGAGCAGGTTCAGGCTCTCTTCGCGCAGGTTCTCGAGCTCATCGAAGGCACGGAAAAGCCTCATCTTAGCCAAGGCGTACTGCTCGCTGGGGTCGAGATCCCGGGAGTGGGCGGCGCGCCAGGCCGCGATGGCCCTTTCTGAAACGAAGACGCGCAAGGCGAAGGGTGGCCCTTGGTCCGCAGTCAGCACAAAGATGTAGTCACTGCCCGGCCCGAGTCCGGCGGGGCGGACGAGGCTTCGTCGCGACTCAAAGAAATACCGGTAGGCGATCCCCGTTTCAGCGGCATAGGATTTGTAGCGGCGAGACATGGGTGAAGAAGGATTCAGGATTCAGGATTCAGGAGTCCCTTGTCCGTGGTCCGTGGTCCGTGGTTAGTGGTCCGTCGTTCGTTGTCCGTTGTCAGTGGTCCGTGGTCCGTTGCTACGGGTCCGCGGCGCGCTCTGCCCTGGCACCTGGCGCCTGAAACCTGCTCTTCGGCTCGTCACTCGTCACTGTTCTTGAGCCCGTGAAAGCTCAGTATGCGAAATTGGCGCCAGCTTGTCCAGCGGGCCCGAAAAATCAAGCTCTGGTGGTGATGCCTCGGTGTCAACCTCAACGGCCCGGGTCAGCCATCGGCGGCGAAGGCGTTGCAAGTCGGCGGCGACGTGCAAATTCACCGGCCCATCGAAGGCCAGTGCACCTGACAGGCTTAATCTTGCGCCCGAGAGTTCCAAGGAGGTTTTCTTCAGGACCACGCGGCGGTCGTGAACCTGAAGATTGAGGGTCAGCGAGCGGAACCCCACCGGCCCTCGAAGCGGCTCCAGGGCGCCCTCACCGGCAAGACGCACAAAAGCTCCCACCGGGTCAAAACCAGCCAAGGAGAGATCGCTCACGACGACTGCCGCGCGTCCCTCCAGATTCTCGCGCATTTCTTCCCGGGTCAGCCCCGTGGTCTCGAGGTGCCCGCTTACGGACATTGAGCCACGGGCTCCGGCCAGCACGGGAGGCAGATGCGTCACGAGCGATTGCACTCCGATGCCCGCCAATGAAACATCGGCGGCGAGGTGAGCCGGGCTACCCGTAAGGTCCGCCCGACCGTTCAAACGGCCCTGCCCGCCCCCAACTCGGAAAGCCGCGTTGGTGAGTCGTATCACCCGGCCAGCAATCTCCACATTGGTGCGCAAGGTTTCAAGCTTGGTTTTCCGGAAGGTGACCTCGGAAGCCGAGAATCGCCCGCGGGCATTCAAGGAAGAGAATAAACCGGAGGCCAGCTCACGCCTGGGGGTATATGAACCCAGGCCGGGCAAACTCTGGAACAGGGGAATCGGTTTGCGGGGTGTGAGCGCCACAAACCAAGAGGCGCCCTGCTGGAGGTCAAGGTGGTCGGCATGCAGGTCGAAGGTCCAAGGGCTATGCCGGTCGCCTTGGTGTTGAAGCCGCCCGGAAAAGACGCAAGTGCCGAGGACGGCCAGGAGGCGTTCAACGACGATGTCATCGCCATTAACCTGGAGGCTGGCCCGAGGGACATTAATGGGCTCCGTTAAACCAGGAATCACCAGGCGGGCAGCGCCAAACTCGGCTCGGCCCTTGAGAGCGGGCGGAGCGGGCGAGCGGAGCGAACCCGTGAGATGAAACGATGCGGTGCCTGAACCCACGGCGTCCCATCCCTGGAGCGCACCCATGCCGAGCGCCCGGCCGAAGTTCAGGACGTCTCGCAGGGGGACGGCTTTGGTGGAGAGGGTCAGCTCATAAGGGAGTAGCTTGGCGCTTCGCTCCAGTGAACCTTCGGCTTCCAGAACCACCCGTGGGGCCAGCGTAATACGTACAGGAGCGAGCCGCGCCCCGCGGTTGTCAATGCGCAGCGCGACTTCGGAAACGGGGAACGTGGCGGAGCGTGTGCTGAGCACGACCTCGCGCGCCCCCACAAATCCCCCCAAGCGTGGCTCTGCCCAGGGTCCCTGGAGCGTAAGCATTCCGTCGACTCGTCCTCTGATTCCAAGACCTGCCTTCAGCGTCCAAAACCTCCCCGCCAGAGCCGTCAGGTCCTGCAAGCGGGAACGCTCGAGGGCCAGGACCAAATCCAACTCCGGAGAGCTCGAGAGGTGATCGATGCTTCCGGAAACGTGAACATGAGAATCCGCGAACGAGGCCTCGGCGGTTTCCAGCAGAAGGCGGGCCCGATCGCGATCCAGTTGCCCCCGGACGGTTATCGTCCAGGGCATGGAATCGGAGGGTGGAATCTGGTCCCAGCGGTGCAGCTCGCTGAGTCGGCCCCTGCCCTCGAAATTGAGGGTTCGAATCGACCCGGCGAGGCGCAGCTCGGCATCCATGACGCCGTACAATCCCGTATGGCGGCCCGTCACCAGGGGCGCCCAGTCATACACCAGCGCTTCACGCACGCGAACCACAGCATTGAGGGGTCCACGTAAATCTCTCCCGGGAGTCCACTCTCCGGTCAGTTCCACGGCCCCGGGCGTGGGCAAAGAAAGGTCAGTGCGGATGGGGTAACCCAGCAGGCGGAATCGCAAATGACGATGGGCCGGATCAAAACTGAGTTGCGCGCGCAAATCAGTGATGGCGAGGGGCTTCTTGTTTTCTCCCAACTTGAAATTGACGCGACCGTCTTCCACTTCCAAACCCAGCGGACCCGTGGTTAGCTGCGAGGAAGATGATCCCTCCCCCGGCGGGACGGCAGGCGCTGAGCTGGCGATGAGAAGCCGTTCAACGTTCCAGCCTGCTCCCACCTTGCGCACCAGGTTGATATTAGGATGCTCGAGCCGAAAATGGGAGAAATCCAGCCGCGCGCCCAACAAAGTCCGCCAGCGGATGTCACACTCGATGCGATCGACGCGGACGAAGGGCTCAGAGCCGAAAGCGGGGTCCTCCTGAATAGCGGCGTTTTCAATGACAAAGCCCGGCCGCGGTAGCAGCCGGACAGACACCTCGCCAAAAGTGACCTGGCGGTGCAGGGTGCGCTCCAGAGCCGCCTCCAGACGGCGGCGGAACCGTTCCGCGCTGAAATAGGAGGGAATGAGCCAGGCTGCGACCCCGCACAGGAAAACAACCAGCAAGGCGATTCGACCGCGTCGGTGGACCCGAGGGCTCATCAGCGTGCCATCATCAAAGTGCGTCGCCAGCGCGTCCTGGTGGGGAAATGAATGAGCAAGCTAACCGTCTGAGAAAGCCTGTCGCTGAATGAAGTGTGCATGTACTCGTCACGAGGAGTCTCGTAGGACCAGTAAATCAGCAGGGGACGGCCCGAGATCAACTCCCGCGGGACAAACCCCCAGAACCGGCTGTCCCAACTCTGCTCGCGGTTATCTCCCATGACGAAGTACTTCCCCTCAGGAACCACCATCTCCCCGTCCTTGACATAACTGGGCATCTCCGCGCTCCAAAGCGCCGTCGCCCCGTGCAGATACTCCGAGTCGGAAGGCGGGAAATCGTCTCCCGAGCGCGGCATCTCCGGCAAGGCGTGGTAAACGTAGGGCTCGGGGAGGGGTTGCCCATTCACATAGACTTGCCGATGGAGAATCCGAACCCGATCGCCGGGCAAACCGATGACACGCTTCACGAAGTGTTCGCCGGGCTCCGATTGCTCTTCCGAGGTTCCCGGGAACTTGAAGACCACGATGTCGTTGTGGTGAACGTCCCGATAGGGCAGAAAGCGAGCCAGCACCCCGGAATGGTAAGCAAAGCCAAATTTGTTAACCAGCAGGTGGTCGCCTATCAACAGGGTGTTCTCCATCGAGCCGGTGGGGATCTTGAAAGCTTGCAGGACGAAGGTGGTTCCGAAGATGGCCAGGATGACCGTCACCACCAAAGATTCAAAGGTGTCCCGCATCGAAGATTTCTTGTAAGGTTCAGCCATTTCCTACCATTTTCTCGCGCAGGCTTTCGAGTGCGATTCGTGCCGCTTCCTGTTCGGCAGCCTTCTTGCTCGTGCCTCGCCCCCGCGCCGCCACGTCCTCAGTGGCCAGCACTTCCACGGTGAAAGTTTTTTGGTGCTCGGGCCCCGTCTCCTCCACCACCTGGTACCCTGCCGGCGACTTGCGAACCGCCTGAAGGTATTCCTGAAGCGCCGACTTATAATCGATCGAAAACAACTCATCCCCGGACGCGGGCAAATCCGCCGGAAGAATGAAGCGCGCCACGAACCCCTCGGCAGCCTCCAGGCCACCATCTCGGAAGAGCGCGGCCACCAGTGCTTCCATAGCGTTCACAAAAAGCGCAGACTTGTTCCGCCCGCCGGTCTTCTCTTCTCCCCGCCCCAGCCGGAGATAAGTTCCCAGTTCCAGACGCATCCCGACTCGACCCAGATGCGCCGACTCCACCAGACGGGCCCGCGCCCGAGTCAGTTTTCCCTCCTCCCACTCAGGAAACGCGTTTACCAAGGCCACACTCACCAGGAAACTCAGGACCGCATCACCCAGGAATTCCAGTTGCTCATTGTCTCGACACCGCCCGGAAGTTTCCTGCGCGTAGGAAGAGTGAGTGAGTGCTTGCAAGAGAAGCTGAGGGTTCTGGAACCGGTAGCCGATTGCGTCTTGCAAGCGATGCAAAGAATTCTCAGTCATGCCTTCAAGGCGCTAGTCGTAGGGGCGGCCCTTGTGGCCGCCCGCCGTCCTGGGCACCCACGAGGGGTGCCCCTACGCCCATTCCATTCGCCATCCTGGGCACCCCACCAGGGGTGTCCCTACGCCCGTTCCATTCGCCATCCTGGGCACCCACCAGGGGTGTCCCTACGCCCATTCCGCCCGCCATCCTGGGCACCCACCAGGGGTGCCCCTACTTTGGACCGGTCGAGCCCTGGGCCTTCCTCTTGTTCAGTTCCTCGAGTTGCTGGTCGGCGAAAGGCTTGAGCGCTGCAGTTTGGCTGGCACTCGTAAAGGCTTGAATGGCATCGTCCAACTTGCCATCCATTTTATAAGCCTCGCCCATACGATAGTAATCCTGGGGGGCGGGGTGGTCGGTCGTGGTCACGGCAGTCTTGAACTCCTGCTCCGCTTTCGCCAGCTCGGCCTTATCCACGCCGGCCAGAGGCTCGGTCGCCCGCTCCAGGTGGACCATGCCCAGAGATCCGTGAACTTGACTCGCAACCTCTGCCAGGCGCTTTTGATGATCCGCATCTGTCTCATTGCCTTGCTTGGGAACCTGCGAGATAAGCTGGAGCGCGCGATTGGCTTCGCTCTCTGCTTCCTGGAGAATCTTGTCCCGGTCCTCCTGGTGCTTGTTGAGGTATTGGGGTTGAGGCAAAATGCCAACCTTCATCACCAGGCTCATGATGTTATCCGGTTTCATCTTCAAGCTTAGGTCAAGCAGCTCGACCACTTTATCCACATCGTTTTTTTGTTGATAAGCATTGGCTCCGAACGAATAAACATAGCTGAGTAAGGGACTGTCGGGATACTTCTTAGCGAAGTCCTCGACCATCGCGATCGCCTTATCAGGGTCCAACTCGCCCCGGATGGCGTCGTAACCCTCGGTCTGCTCTTTAGGAATACCCTGAACCCCGGCCTGCCCTGGTCCCATGACCACCTTCGCCATTTGGGCGCGGGCTTTCGGCCCCGCCTCCTTGACCGCCTCGACCACCTCGTCGCTGGCCTTGGCTTTGCGCAGCCTTTTTTCGATCTCCGGAGTCATGTCAAAATCCACTCCGCGCTGCTTCACATCCTTGATCGCGGTTTCCGCGGGGGAACTCTTGATTTCCTTCGTCACTTCCTTTTCGGTCATGGGGCCAGTCCCCTGCGCCTGGCTCTTTCCCCTTTGCCCGGTCTGTGCCTGGTTCTGGCCCTGCCCGGAGGCCTGGCCGGGTCCCTGCGACTGGCCTGGAGTCTGGGTTTGTGATGCGGCGCTCGGAGGCATCGCCCTTTGCGCGTATAGAACGCTGGCTAAAACCAATGCTGCTAATACCCAAAGGATTCGTTTGATTTTCATAATGGCTCTCGCTTCTCCAAATTTACCTTGCACGATATCACATCGGATCCGATGCGCTGAGCGTACAGGAACGACGCCCTGGTGTCAATCCATGCAGCACCGCTCCTCACTTATGAGTCTCTTCCTTGGAGCCGAACTGTTGTGCTTCGCCGGCTTGCACGGCCAGCAAGGCCATAGGATAGCCGGCGGCGGTTAACGACGCGGCGCGGTATTGGGCCAGCGCGTCATTGCGTTTCCCCCGCAAGTCGTCCAGCCGCCCAAGATAAATGTGCGACCACGTCACCAGCCGAAGATCGCGGGCCGTTTCCAGGGTCTTCTGGAAATACTCTTCGGCGAGGTCCGGCTTGCGCAGGTTGCTCTCGACGACGGCCATCCCGAACAGCGCACGTTCGCTTTTGGCATCGGACTTCTCGAGCACCTCCTGGTAAGCCTGCTTCGCCTCGCTGTATCGACCTCGGAAAAAAAGCTCGTCGCCTTGATCGAGCAACCGTTCTTCCTCCGTTTTGGCCGCGGGCGCGGCGGCCGGTGTAGGAGGCGCCGGCGCGGGGGCGAAGGCAACCTTCGCCAGCCTCCGCTCCTCTGCCAGCGGGTCAATTTTCTCGATCATGGGCTTGTAAAAGACCGTCATAGACGCCACTTGCTTCTCAAATACCCCCAGAGATTCATAGAAATAACGGATCAGGATCAGACCCGACGCCGTCATCTCCTCGAGCCTCTTCTCGGCCTCCGCCGGTGGGCGCTTGTCCAGGCGCAACTCCGCCGCACGAATCAGGCATTCGGTGATCAGCAGAGGAAAATCCCCCTTGAAAGAAGTGTCTAGAGCGGGGGCACGGTAGGCGATTCCGCGCAGGCGGGCCTTCTCATTAATCTCCAGGGCGTATCTGGCGGCGAGCGGATCCAGGAGAAAGTGCAGGTACTGGTGGCGGATTTCGTCCATCTTCGGCTGCCTGGAAGCCGTAACCACCAGGTAGTAATCCATCCCGTAAATCCGCGCCTGCGCCTGCTCCGGCGCCCCCAGCAGATCCAGGTCGATCCGGAAGGTCCGCCCTAGGTAGGCACCCGCGGGAAGGCGGAAGTAGGAATCCGTCACGAGGATGCTCTGGCGCACCGCCGCGGAGTAGCGAAGCTCCGCCGCCCGGTAAGACCCCTGCAATTTCGACCAGAGCTCCTGAAGTTTGGCCTGTTGATAAAAGGTTTTTAGGAGTGGAACCAATCCGGACACCGCCTTGGCATCCGGAGGAAGGTCGGTCTGCGGAACCGCTAATTTGAAATCCGGAGGCGGGCCCAGCAGAAGGGCCAAGGAAACGTACTGACCAAGGTCCGCTCCAGGGTCACCCTCCACGCGGTGCGCCGAGTAAAAGCTCTGGAGCTTTTTTACCGTCGGCCCCTGAACTTGTTCAAGGTACTTCCTCGCCTCCTGGCGAGTATTGTCCCCTGTCGGAGCGCCCAGACCGGCATCATATCCGCCGGCATTGAGGGCCGCCATGACGCAAAAAACCTCCTCGCTCGGCGCCAGGACGACGCTGCCCTCCGCCTGCTGAGCGTAGGCCGATGGCGCGGCCAGGAGCGCGGCGAGCACACTTATCCCCAGGCAGCCAAACTTCCGGGGCCACCGCCTGAGTGAGGCAAAAAAGAACCCCGCGCGCCTGGCCACAGGATGCGGGGGAATGGAAGGGACAGCCTCCAAGATAATCGCAACCAAACAGACTAGCCTCGGACTGTGATTCGCCGCAAGGAGAGGACCACTTGCCCGTCCGTGGGCCTGCCAAACCAAGTCGCGGGCTGGAAGTTACTGAAGTATATAACCCGGTCCAGTTGGTAGATGAGCTCCGGGGAGCTCTCGCCGGATATTACGCGATACCCCATGGCGCGGCCACCCGCGTCGATCCGCGCGGCCACCACCACGGGCGCGTCGCCGGTGTTGAAATCAAAGGGCGCCAGCTCGCGAACGCGGGGCGGGGTCATAAAAGCCAGGGGCACGTCCGGAGTCTTCGTAGCTGGAACAACCAGCGAACCCATAATCAGGCAAAAGCAAACCAGCGCCGACAGCACTCCACCCGAGGCCGGCAAAAGCATCGGCTGAAGGACATTGTCCGTCCACACCCGCAGCCGCTCGAGCACATTTCTGTGCAGGGCCCGCGAAAGCCTGACCCGCAACCGCAGGGCCACCTCATCAGGTACTTGAAACCGGGACAGCCCGCGCAGGTCCGCCTGCACGGTCTCCCACGCCTCCAGCTCCCGCCGGCAGGACCCGCAATAGTCCAGATGAAAGCGGATCGATTTCAGTGCCTGTGGATCGCACAGACCATCCAGGTAATCCGAAAAGTAATTGCGAATTTCAACGCATCTCTCAAACATTGGCTTTGCCCAAACTACTCGCCAGTTTTCGGCGAAGCAATTCCCGGCCCCGCATCAGCCGGGATTTTACAGTGCCTTCCGCCATCCCCGTCACTTCCACAATCTCTTCGTAGGCCAACCCCTCAATCTCCCGCAAAACCAATACGGTACGGTAAGGCTGAGCGAGGCTGGCGAGCGCCCGGCGCAACAGTTCTTGCCGCTCCGCCCGCTCGAGGAGCTGATAGGGAGTTTCACCACTGGCCCGCGCTTCTGCCCCCGCCAAGGCCACATCGGCGCCCGCGTCGTCGATGGACAGAGGCTCGTGCCAGTGACGCCGCCTCCAGCCACGCCGGTGATTGGAAGCCTCGTGGACGGCGATCCTGTAAACCCAGGTCTTCAAACTGCTGTCACCATGAAACTGCCGAATCCCTTTGAAGACCTTGATGAATACATCCTGTAAAACGTCCGCCGCCTCCACTGGGTTCTCCAGAATACGCGAGATGAGGTTGAAAACCGGGTTCTGGTAGACCCGCAGGAGATAAGTGAAGGCCTCTTCGGAGCCTGCTTGCAGTTCCGCAACCAGGGGCGCCTCTTCATTGATGGCGGGAAGCGCCCGGTCCAGCGCCATCCCTACAGTGCGCGCGGTGTCCATTACGCCCATACGATACCACTTCCCGGCTGCAACTACAAGACCGCGCTTTCCTTCCTGGTCATCTATACTGACACCGCCGAGAGAGGGTTTGTTCCCGAAAAACCGCCCCGGATTCCTCGCCACCCTCTGCCGTGATGAGTCAGGCGACCGGAAGGGGGGTACCGCCGCGCTTCCTCATTGTCAATTATGTGTTGATTCGCAAATGGCTTTTCTCTAAATTGACAGAGCCAGGCAGGAGGTTACTGTCAAGCAGCGGGGTCATGTACAGGGGAGGAAGAGTTTTGGGGCGAATTCGCAACCACCCATCGCTTGCGGCAGAAGGCGGGCGCCCTCCGGCCGCCAAGTCTGATTTCTGGCACGAGGCGCCGAAGCATTGGAAGTGGCTGGGCCCTCCCTTGCGGCCTGTAGCCGAGGACATCGGTTTTTATACCGCCGCGATTAACGAATGGGTGCAGAGCAACGGCCCTCCACGAGTTCTCCTTTTGGGCGTAACTCCGGAACTGTACCTCCTGCCATGGCCGAAGGGTACGGGCGTCCTGGCGGTGGACCGTTCCCGGCCCATGATTGACGCTGTGTGGCCAGGACCGAAGGATGCGGTCAATTGTGCCGACTGGACTACCATGACACTGCCGGACGGTTCCCGTGACATTATCCTGTGTGATGGAGGGATGGAGCAGCTCCAATACCCCCAAGAGCACGGGCAACTCGTCCGCATTCTCCGCCGGGTGCTCTCCGACGGTGGGTTGTCTATCGTTCGCCTTTACGCTCTGCCGTCTCAGTGGGAATCGCCGGAAACGGTGCTGCGGGATTTTGTTCAAGGACGAGTATCTAACATGAATATCCTGAAGCTGCGTCTGGGCATGGCCTTACAGGGCACTCCTTCGGAAGGCGTGGCGCGCAAAACCATCTGGAATGCTTTCCATGCGGCAGCGCCGAACCCTGACCGCCTGGCTCGGCAGCTCGGCTGGTCCGCAGAGCAAATGCACGTCATCGACGCTTTCCGGGATTACCCCGACCGGTTCTTCTTTCTAACTGTGGCCGACCTCCACCAATTGTTCTGTTCGAGTCCGGGTGGATTTCAGCTCGAGTCGGTTTATGTACCTTCGTACGAATTGGGCGAGCGGTGCCCCACAGTGGTGCTGCGCCGCCGTGCGCTCGCCTCGGACTGAGGCTTGGGCCAGCGCTTGGACGGCGATGGGGCGGCCTGACGCAGGCCAAGGAGGGGCCCGAAGTCAGAGGAGGACGCTTTGAAGCGGGTTGTCATCCTGCTTCATGACTACCAGCGAGGACAGAGAGCGCAAGCATATCTGATCCACGCCTTGGCTGAGGTGTGGAGAAAGAGCGGCCTGGAGGTGTCGTGGCAATACGGCATCAGGAAGCGCCCCCAGGCTGACCTACTGATCCCCCAAGTTGATCTGACGCGCCTGCCGGATGACTACCTCGCCTTCATCAGGTCGTATCCGAACGTAGTGAATCGCCAGGTTGTCGATATCTCCAAACGCAGTTTCAGTGAACACCTCCTGGAGGATGGGAACGACTACCCGGGCCCTGTCATCGTCAAGACCAACAACAATTATGGGGGTTGGCCGGAGCGATGGTTGGTGCTGCCCAGACAGCGATTGCTGTCGTTGCTGTGCCGCGAGGCGCTGCGGACCCCGTGGCAAGCCTTTGCGGGCCTGGCGCGGCAGACCGTGCTGCGCAAGTACCCCATCTTCAATAGCCTGGCGGAGGTTCCCCGCGGTGTGTTCAGCAATAAAGCCCTCGTTGTTGAGAAGTTCCTTCCAGAAAGAGAGGGCGATTGGTACTTCATGCGGCACTACCTTTTCCTCGGGGACCACGCCCGAAACGTGCGGGTCGTCGGCAAGAAACCCTTCCTCAAGCGATCTGCTTGTGTGCCACATGACGAGAATCTCCCCGTCCCCCCACAACTGATCAGCCTGCGACGCAGGCTAGGCTTTGACTACGGCAAGTTTGACTACACGATTCATAAGGGCCAAGTGGCCCTATTGGATGTGAACTGGACTCCGGGTTCGCCGGGGAGCGCGGAGATTGCGGCACGGGCAGCGAGAGACTTGGCGGGCGGCATCTGGTCGTGGCTCGGGGACCGTTGACCCATGGGCGCCGGGACTCACCTATGGTGCGCAGGATGGCGGGCGGTCCCGGGGAATCGGGGTAGGGGCGCCCCTCGTGGGTGCCCAGAGTAGCACAGCCACGCCTGGCTGTGCCCAACCCGCGGAATCGGGGCAGGCGTGCGCCTCGCGGGTGCCGAGAACAACCGGGCGGCCACAAGGGCCGCCCCTACAAGGCGATTTCTTCACACCTTCTCCGCCTTTAAACTACCACGAGCCACCTATTAACCCATTTGGTTTCAACGACATTCCCGGACAAAGCGGCTAAGTCACTTGTTTTCATGCACATTCCTGCTTCGTTCCCGAGTCCCCAACACCGGCCCTTTTTTTTCAAAGACATTCCCGCTTCGTTCCGTAGATTTCGAAGAATTCTTTATTGCTTTGCCCCCAGACGAAAAACTTTTTGTCCGTAGGGCGGCGAGCCAATTTGCGGTCTTTTCGTCGCGCTTCGCCTATTCTCGCAAGCGGCTCGGGGCGAGTTGTGGCATGGCCGCATCGTGTTCCCAGCCGGGCGTGATCTTCTGCCCAGTTTCAACAAACAATTCTAGCCTATCTTGTTTGGCGTGTCAAGAGAATATTGACACCGCTCCGCAACCATGATAGAGATTAATCATAAGAAGTGTGGGCCTGTGGCGCAGTTGGGAGCGCGCATGACTGGCAGTCATGAGGTCGAGAGTTCGAACCTCTCCAGGTCCACCAACTAACCCAGCGGAGACACCTCTCTCGGAGAAGGGTATTGGCTTACCCCCCTCAGCGTGGCGTTGAGAGCACTTTTGGGGTTTCAGCTCTTGGCTTCGCGGGTCGTGACTTCGCCAGTCCCAGGGCGTCTCGACGCCGAAACGACGGCTGTCTTCGGCGACCGAGCACGGCTGAGTTGTGCCGCCCACTCGCGAACGGCTTCGGCCAAGCGGATTTTCTCAGGCCACGTCAGCGCCGCGTGCCCTTTTTGCCAAGCGGCCTGGCGCTCCAACAGTTTGCGCGTCTCAGTCATTCAGGAACCTCGCCTCGAACCGCGTCCACGTATCCGCCAGCCCGTGCCCGGCGGCCAGCCGCGCCACTTGCTCGCGGCTGACCGCCCCCGATTCCAGCAAGCCAATAATCCGCGCAAAATCTTTGGCTCGGCCGACACTCAGCGCGATCACTGCCAAGTGGTCAGCGCGTACCACGCGCAAGGGTACGCCTTCGAAGTCAGCGGTCTCCGCCTCTTTTAGCGCTTCTTGCGTGAGCGTGCTGAACACCGGCACAAATTGCACCGGCCAGGCGCCGACGCGAATGGCTTCGCCCTCTGGCGAATACCCTCTGGCAGCACAGAATTCGTAGATTGGATTCAAGAGCTCCAATGTTTGCGACGACGGCACGGTCACAAGGACATCGGCGTCCAGCGTGGCCACCGGCTCGGTGTACCTCATCTGCGCAATCGCCCCGAACAATGCGTATTCGCTGATCACGCCAGCGTCGCGCATCGCGTTGAGCAATTCGGCCACTTCTTTCATTCCCGAGAGCATACAAGAGCCGGGCCATCTTTGTCACCCGAAATGGGTGCTCGAGGCCGAGGGCGGACGGGCGCACCGTCAGGTGACCACAATGCTGACAATGCCTGCGGCCGGTGTCAGGCGATGCGCTTTGAGGTATAATTGCGGTTAAGGGTTCGGAGGCCAGCGGAGCACAGACCCGCGCTCTGTCATTCTGAGCGAAGCGAAGAATCTCCGCAGTTCTGGAATGAGGCCACTGCCGAGATTCTTCGCTTCGCTCAGAATGACAGACGGAAGGTGGTCGGTTAACGCTAGAGACCTGGCTTTGGGAAGCGGTGTGCACCATTTGAAGGGCCATGAACGTCCCAAAATATCTCCAGAAACTCGGGCTGAAGGAGGCGCGCTAGTGATCAAAGACCGGGCGTTTTGGGAAGCGTGGGAGACGGAAATGCTTATGCGCCAGCCCGCGGATTTCCGCCGCAACCTGCGCCTGCTTGAAGCCATGTACGAAGAGGCGCGGGCGCTCGGAGTTATGGCCGTGCCCCCAGCCCTGGAGGGGTTAGAGAGCCGGTTGAGACTAGGCAGAGTGCTCAATGTTCGAACAACTTCTTGAGGCCATCGCCCTGAGGCTCGAGCGCCTCGGTATCCCTTACATGGTCATCGGCGGCCAAGCCGTGCTGCTTTACGGCGAGCCCCGGCTGACACGCGACATTGACGTGACCCTGGGAGTGGGCCCGGAGCGGCTTTCTGAACTGCTGGGATGGGTTCGGGGCGACGGATGGCAAGTACTGGTCGAGACTCCGGCGGAATTCGTCGGGAAGACGATGGTCCTGCCCTGCCTCGAGCCGGCGAGCGGTATCCGAGTTGATTTCGTCTTTTCTTTTTCCGCCTATGAGCAACAGGCCCTCAAACGCGTGCGACGCGTGCCCCTGGGCGGGGCTCAGGTCTGTTTTGCTTCCCTCGAGGACCTGATCATCCACAAAGTGCTCGCCGGTCGCCCGCGCGACCTCGAGGATGTGCGCAGCGTCCTGCTGAAGAATCGGGCGTTCGATCTCGAGTACGTTCAGCGCTGGCTGCGCGAGTTTGACCGAAGCTTGGGCGAAAAATCGCTGGAACGGTTCGACGAGCTGCGGCAAGCGCTGCCCAAACCGTGACTCAGAAATAGAATTTCGCAGCAAGCTGGAGAAGCCGCGGGGGGGCTGCGCTTACGACCTGGCCAAAAGCCGCGCTACTGATGTTTCCGTCAACCGCCGCCGGCCCGTAAAACTGGGCATGATTGATAGCATTGAAGGCCTCCAGGCGAAATTCGAGCGACTTGGACTCTGTGAATCTCAGGTCCTTGAGGAGCGCCAAATCAAAGTTGGCGATTCCGGGGCCAGGGAAGAAGCGCCTGGCCGCGGTGCCCAGCGTTCCCAGTTCCGGAAGGGTGAATAGCGAGGTATTGAAGGCCGACTGGCCGTTGCGAGGGTTGGTATTGAGCAGAAGATTGCCAGGAGTGAAGTTCGGCGTGTCGACACCGTTATTGTTGATTCCGTTGGGAATGGTGCCGAGCAGTGAGGTGTCGTTGTTGTTGTAAAGCGTCACGGGAAGCCCGGTGCTGAAGCGCGTGATGCCGGAGAGCGACCATCCTTCCGTCCAGCGGTTGCGGCGCCGCAACAGACGCTCAGCCGGGAGAATGTACCTGTAGCTGGCCACGAAGTTGTGCCGCATATCGAAAGCGGACAGAGCCTTGCTCAAGCCGGGATCGAGCGGGTTCAGCGGCTCCGCCAGGCTGGAAGAGGCGTCGAGGGATTTGCTATAGGTGTAACCCGCCATGACCTCGAGCGCCTTGCTGTTGTGGCGCAGGCTCACCTCGAGCGCCTGGTAACTCGAATTGGCAATGGTCTTCTGATAGGTGACAGCATCGAACTGTGCGCTGAAAGGCCCGCGTACCTGGACGGTCTGACCGCTGCTGCGCGTGAAAATGCCGCCTTCACTGAATGGGCCGCAGACCGGCGTGCCCGGCATAACCTCGTCCGGCTGGCTGACGCTCAGGCACAGGGCGGGATTGCCGGGATTGGCTGAGATGAGGGCAAGAAGGTGATGAGCTTCGGAACCAACGTAGCTAAGGCTGAAAACCGTACTGGGCGCCAGCTCACGCTGAAGCGATAGCGAGTAAGTTTCTGAATACGGCGATGCGTTGTGGGGGAAGAAGGATGGAACGCCGGTGATGGGCTCATATTTGGACCAATCGACAGTAGTGTTGGGGGTCGTGGCGGAAGCTCCATAGGCAGCAATCGGGGACGGGAACGGCTGGCCTAAACTTCGGCCGCTCGCCGCCGCCACGAAGGGCGTGGCGAACAAAGGCGATGTGCTGCTGTTGTAGTCGTAGCCATAGGGCGGGTTGGCGCTCATAATGCTGGCCGAAAGTCCTTCGAAGGCCGTGTAGAACATGCCGTAGCCGGCGCGCAGGCTGGTTTTCCCGGCGCCACCGAGGAGTTTGCCCCGCCAGCCGCTTTGGAAGTTAGGCGAGTAAGCCAACCCGAGGCGGGGAGCGAAGTTAGTGTATTTAGCCGGGGCCAGCGTTCGCGGGATTCCGGGATCACCTGGAAAAACCAGCCCCTCCGGCGCACCCGGGTACACGACGGACTGTTGGCCTGGGACAAGGGTCTGAAGCTGGTTGTATTTCTCGTGCCAAGGGGGAAGCACATCCCAGCGCAAACCGTAATTCAAAGTCAGATTGGGCTTCGCTCGCCAGTTGTCCTGCCCATACAGCCCGAGATATTTATTCCGAAGATAAAAACTTGCCGAATCTCCTTGCCGGTAGTAGCTGGCCACGCCCAAGAGAAAGTCCGCAAAGTCTGACCCGGTCTCGCTTCCCGCGAATTGGAACGAGCCGTTGTAGACAGCATCGGGGTTGACGTTGATCTGGTCATAGTGGAATCCGCCTCCCATCTTCAACAGGTGCTTCCCAATCGCTTTGGAGAAGTTGTTGGTCGCCTGGAACAGGTTGTTGACCTGCACCAGGCCGGTGGTGTCCACCCCGAAGGTAAAGGAATTCAGCGAGACGTTTTCGATGCCTTCGATCTTGGGATCCAGGGGGACAATGCCGAGCGTGCCTGACCCTTCCACGAATCCTTGCTGGCTCAGCTTTATACCTACGCCTCCCACAGGCTGGCCGACGTTGTTGGCAAATCTCAAGTAGCTGAAATGAAATTCATTGACCGTGTTCGAGCCCAGCGTCTTGGTCTCGCTCAGACTCAACAGTTGGGCGCGGCCCAGGGATAGGGCGTTGAAACCGGGAACATTGGCTCCCCCTTGTGCCGTCGGGTAGGGGTTGTTCAGGAAGTAGTCGTCCAGGGCGTAGTAAGCGGAAAGCGCGCCCCAGCGTGTGTTGGCATCAAGTCTCAACGCCCCTTTGTCGTCACGAAGAGTCTCATTGTATGCCGAGGTGTCAAAGTAACCGGGGCCCTGATTGGGTTGCGGGATGTAGTCCAGCAAGGCTTTGGCCGGGGCGGACCAGGCAGCCTGGGGAATCGCAGCATTGGGAAAAACGCACGCCGCCGAGCTAAGGCAGCCCGCGAAGTAATAAGGCTCGCCCGCGAACACGGGATAACCCAATTCCTGCCCCAGCATCTTGGCCCAATAGTCTCCGGTTACGGTACCCCTCAGGGAACTGGACATATCGGTGAGTTCCCCAATCCGGTCCTGTAAGGATGGAACCGCAATGAGCCCTGTATCCACGCCTTGTGTCATGCGGGTGGCCTGATAGTCGCCAAAAAAGAATATCCGGTCGCGCTTTACAGGGCCGCCCAAGGCGCCTCCAAACTGACTCTGATGGAATTCCGCGCGATCGGAGGAGAAGAAGTTTCGCGCGTCCAGATTTGTATTGCGCAGGAATTCGAACCCGTCGCCGTGGAGGCCGTTGCCGCCTGATTTGGTGAGCACGATGATCTGGCCGCCGCTGTAATTACCGTACTCAGCGTCGAAGTTATTGGTCAGAACACGAAGTTCCTGGATCGAATCGAGATTGGGAACGATGGCCGTGCCCATGTTGACGCCTTCTTCCACATCGCTGCCATTCACCATGAAGCCATTGGCGGTTTCCCGCTGGCCGCTCACCGATAGGCTTCCCGGATCGAGGTCGCCGGAAGGCGGCGTGCTGCTGACGCCGGACATCACCACGGCGTTGGGCTGTTGCGAACTGGTCGGAATGATCCCGGGCTGGAGAGCCAACACGTCGGTGTAGCTCCGGCCGTTGAGCGGGACGGCGGCGATTTTGGTTCCGGGAACAGCTTCGCCCATCTGAGTGCTCGCGGTCTCGACGCGAACCCCCGCTTCGGATACGGTTACAGTCTCCGTCTGCGCGCCAAGTTCCAACCTGGCGTCGACATGCAAGACGGTAGCGGCATCAAGGGTCAGCCCCACTTGCCGATACGGTTTGAATCCGGGATGATGCATCACGATCTCATAATGGCCTGCGGGCAGTGCGGGGAAGAGGTAGAAGCCATCGCTGTTCGTCGCCGCTTTTTGCGCCACGCCGGTATCAGTGCAATGTAGGGTCACCGCCACCCCGGGGATCACTGCTCCGCTGGGATCGACGACCGTGCCGGATAGAGTGCCGCCCGAGCTGGCACCAAGTGCGCAGGCCTGGAGCATGAAAGCCGCTAGCGCGAGCGCCAGGCTCGGTGGTGTGTGCCGGCTTGCCTGCGCAGGTGTTCTATCTCGCCATTGCATCAGTCTCCCCCGTAAATCCCACAGGAAACTCAGTGCCCTAAGAGCTTACTGCAACTTACTTGCAATTAACCCCATCGCACAACAAACCGTAGTTTCCCCTCAGACTTACTCAATTAGCAACGACTCAAGTCTTTTCGCGTAGAGCGGGAATGGCGTCAGGGTGAGCGGACTGGGAGTTCTCACGCCAAGAGGCCGGGTGAAATGACGCATTGATGCAACTGAGTTGCAGTTCTCCCCCACGGCTTGCGCCCTGGTCCCGCGTCTGCTGAATCCCGCCCCTGACGGGGCTGCGAAAAGACCACCCGCATGAGGAAGACTTTGTGGACGAACTTCTGACTCAGGAGACTAGCGCATTAGTTGCAGCAATTAGCGACCTTAACTGTCGGAGGGTGGAAGGGCGGGGCTTAAGCCCGCCGCTGGAGTTTCTACATTTTTGCCGAGGTTCCCTGGTCTTGCACGAGTTGCCCTCTCCCCCTTGGGGGCTGGGCGTCTCCCGCATCTTTGGCTGGACACCGGGCATAGTGCTGAAACAATAGCCCTCTCCCTGGGGAGAGGGCTATGATGTCGAATTCTTACCCCCGTGTCCAACCAAAGATCTGGGACATGCCCAGCCCTTGAGGGAGAGGGGCGAATGTAGAAGCCCGAGGCTAAGGCGAGGTGGGGTTTGCCGCCGGCGGCGCGGGCTCGGCGGGCTTCGCGAATTTCGCGTCATCAATGGGGAGGTTCTGTTGGATCTGTTCAACCTGAATGGTGAAGCGTCCGCTGGGGCGGGCAATGGTCCAGCGGAAGGGGACCTTGATGGTGTCGGCGTCGCGATAATCCGCATAGTCAATCTGAGTGGGGTTGCGTCCGAGGGGCGTCTCGACGTAACGCACCAGGCGCACCAGCAAAGCGGACTGCTGGCTGAAGTACAGCCTCACCGGCGGCTGGCCCGGATTCTCGCCGACGACAAGATACGTCTCCTGGTCGCCGACCTTTTCCGCACGTTCCACACGAAGATGGCTGAAGAGCTGCCTGAGGTGAAGGGGAAAGTAGAAGTCAGCATCAAGCCTGGCGGCGTCGAGTTCGCCGCCTGTTATCTCGCGCGCCGGCCGGCCGGTGAAGCCCAGCCATCCTACGCGGCCATCGTAGGCCGTGATGCTGTCGCCGTTCGGCATGTGCACTGCGGAGAGGCGCTTGTCCGGGGCTTTGGCGAAAACTTCGACAGGAAGTTGGCGGCCGCCGAAGCCTGTGAGCGTGCCCTTCTCGACCCGGCTCGAGACCTTGTTTAGAGCGTCCGCGCCGCCCAGCGCCTCCACGAACCTGTCGAGAAGTTGATCCGGGGTGGGCATGGCGACGGCATTCGTGCCGCCGGCGTTCACCGCCCCGCCTGGCTCGGGTTTTGGCTCCGCGTCGGCAATCAGGGGCGTCCCCACCGGATCAGCCGCGCCGTGGTGACAGGAGTAGCAGGTGACTTCGCGATGCGCGTTGAAGTTGTCTTTGTTGATGGCGAACATCATCTGCATCATCTTCCGCGCCGTCTGCTTCGGCTTCTTGTCGTCCTTATCAAACGCGCGCTCCACGTGGCAGTGCTCGCATTCAACACCCAGCGAGGCCGAGATGAACTGCATGGCCGGAATCACCTGATCGGCTGGAACACCCTTAAGAACCTGGATGTTCTTGTAAACCTCTTCCGCCGTTTTGCCCGGCGCCGGGACGGACTGTCCCGGTCCGGATTGCGCGTGCGCCACCAAAATCACCAGACCAAAAGCCGATGCAGCCCCTGCGACACCAAAGACCGTTCTCTTCGACCTCGTTTTCATGTCTGCTCCCTGTTTTGAAGGTAAGAGGAAAGTATATCAGACGGCGGCGGGGCAAACCTAGGGCCTGTCAGGAAACCCCGTTTTATTGACTTTTGCATTGCACGAGAGGTAAAGTGGAAACCCCGGATAAAGCCTGAAAGGAAGAGAGCAGAGACACCAAAAGGAGGTGAGTCATGAAGTCCAGGATATTGATGTGCATTACCGCGATGACAATATTTGCTGCGCTGGCGGCCTCGGTTCGGCTCGCCGCGCAGGAACAGAAACAGGATCCCCCTCGCTACACCGTCATCGACCTCGGCACGCTCGACGGCGGGACGTATAGCCTTGCCGGGGGCATTAACAACAATGGCTTGGTGGAGGGGTATTCGACCCTGTTCAACGGGGACACCCACCCCTACCTCTGGCGGAACCCCTTCCCCTTCCCTTGGGAAGGTGTGATGACCGACCTCGGCACACTCGGAGGGCCGAACGCTTGGGCGGGTTGGGTACCCAGCGAGAGCGGTGAGGCCGGGGGTGCTTCGGAAACTACCACTCCAGATCCAAATGGGGAAGACTATTGCGGTTTCGGCACCTACCTTGAATGCCACCCCTTTCTTTGGCGATACGGCGTGATGATCCCGATGCCCATGCTTTCCGGCAACAATGGCGAGGTGGACGGGGTAAGCAAGTTTGGTCAGGGCGGCGGGGTGGAGAACACCACGAAAGATACAACCTGCGTAAAGCACGAAGGCTACTACCAAGTGAAGGCTGTCCTGTGGGAAAACGGCAAGATCCACGAACTCCCTCTCCCTGCATCCGATAGCGACCCGCGCTCATACGCCCTGGCGATCAACGACAACGGCCAAATGGCCGGCTCGTCGGGCAATTGCACCACATACGATAATCACGCCTTGTTCTGGCAAGACAGCACGAAGGTGACTGACCTCGGCAGCCTCGGGGGCAAGCTGCACAACGCGGCCTATGACATCAATAACCAAGGTCAAGTGTCCGGTTACTCCGACCTGTCTGGCGACAAAACCTATCCGACTTCGTCCGGTCCCGTCTACACCTGTCACGCCTTCCTCTGGGAGAAAGGTGTGATGCACGACCTCGGCACGCTTCCCGGCGACGTTGGGAGCTCAGGCGACGGCATTAACAACAAAGGCCAGGTGGTAGGCGGGTCGTGGGATAAAGAGTATAACGACCGTGCCATCCTCTGGCAGAACGGCGTGATGACGGACCTCAACACCCTGATTCCCCCTGACTCCCCCTTGTATCTGATTGAGGCAGACGGCACCATCAATGATCAGGGACAGATCGCCGGCGTTGCCTTGGTGACGAGAGGCGAACAGAGCGGCGAGGTGCATGCCTTCTTGGCGACCCCCACAACGGAGCTCCGGCCCCTCAGCGAAAGCCAGAAGGTCGTTCTCCCGGACAATGTTCGCAAGCTGCTTCAGCAGCGACCGCGCTTCCGCCGACCCGGAGGTGGGTTTATGGGACCGCAATGAGAGTTACAGGAAGAGGAGCAGGCTGGCAGGGCGAAAACCCCGCCCGACTGACTCAAAATAGTCCGGCATCGGCCGCTCAACGCCAGTCAGCCGCGACTCCAGCTCAGAATGACACGAGGCCGCCACATTACTCATTTTGTTCACGCGAGGCCAGCGCCTTGATACTTGCGATGGTCTCCTCGGCTGAGCGGCCCGTAATGCGAATGAGCTTCCGTCGAGATTTTCGCCCGGAGATAATGGCGACACACGCTTGCGGCAAACGCAAGGCGCGTGCGAAAAAATAGACACAGGCCTGGTTGGCCTCACCTTCGCTGGGCGGAGCATGTAACTCCAGGCGCAGTTCTCCGCCCGAGTCATAGGCCAAGCGCTGGCGGGCCGAGCGAGGCTTTACCTTGAGCCAGAAAGTGACGGTTTCTTGATCGACTTTGAAGTCGGGCACGGGAAGTTATCAGTTCTCAGTTGTCAGTTGTCAGTCGTCAGTCGTCAGTCGTCAGTGGTCCGTTGTCCGTTGTCCGTTGTGGCAGAGAGGCAGGCGCTCGGTGGGTGAAACATGCCTTGCTGCCCACTGCCTTTGGAGAGCCGCAGGTCCAGCAGGATTGATGATTTTCGATTGACGATTTTCGATTTCATCAATCTTCAATCGGCAATCTCCAATCGGCAATCCCGCGAGCGGGACCTGCGCTACCCCTGCCTTCTGCTTTCTGCCTTCTGCTTTCTGGTTTCTGCCTACTGCCTCCCGATCAACTCCTCGCTCCAAAGACCGCGGTTCCCACTCGGATCATGGTCGCCCCCTCTTCGATGGCGACTTCGAAATCGTGGCTCATGCCCATCGAGAGCTCCCGCATGGAGACGTGGGGGATGTTTCTGGCGTCAATCTCCCGCGCTAGGTCACGGAGCCGCCGGAAATAGGGCCGCACCTGCTCGGGGTCGTCGAAGAAGGGAGGGATAACCATCAGGCCACGAACTTCGAGCGTGGCAAGCTGATTCATCTGCTCGGCGAGTTGGATTATTTCTGACTCCCCAACTCCCGCCTTGCTCTCCTCTCCGCCCAGGTTGACTTCCAGCAGCACCGGCAACCGGCCACAGCCCGGAGCCGCCGCTTGGTCCAGTTTCTGAGCAAGCCGCAAGGAGTCCACGGAGTGTACCCACTGGAACAGATCTCGTGCGGGCTTGGCTTTGTTGGTCTGAAGGTGGCCCACCAAATGCCACGTGATGCTCAAGTCCGAAAGCACCGGCCGCTTGCCCGCAGCTTCCTGTACGCGGTTCTCGCCAAAATCTCGCAGCCCTGCCTCATACGCCGCGCGGATGCTTTCCGGAGGGAAGGTTTTCGAAATAGCCACCAGCTTCAGCTCGTCCGGCCCGCGCCCGCTCCGCCGGCAGGCAGCGGCGATTCGCTCCCGCACTTCCGCCACATTTTCCTTGATAGCCATCATGATCTCAGGATGGCAGACAAAGGCGCAGAGAAGCCTGGAAGGAGTTCGGCATCATCGAGGGACTGCCGGGCATCACGAACCTCGGGACGCTGGCCGGGCTTATAGATGTAAGCGAGACGGGCTTCGGGGTAGATAATCCAGACGGCCCTCGCGCCCGCCGTGATGTATTGTTGCGCCTTGAGCACAAGATCGTCCGGGTCGTCCCTGGGAGAGGCAACTTCGACGGCGAGGTCAGGCGCGCCTTCCAAACGCTGGCGGGGATCAACTCCTATGAGGCGATCAGCGCAGACGAAGGCGACGTCCGGGATGCGGATGGTGCCCTCCATAAGCTTAAAATCGGTCTCCATCGTTACTTCACCAAGTTGGCGGGAGCGCACAAATTCCCTGAGGCGAAAGCCAATCTCGTCACGGACACGGTTATGAATCAGGCGAGGCGATGGGGACACGGCAACTAGTTCTCCCTCGTTGAGTTCGTACTTCACGCCTTCCGTTTCGGGGAGCGCGTCGTATTGCTCGATGGTCATCAGGGTTCGGGTTGACATGCAGCCTGCCCTCAAAGCGAACTATACCACGTCCCGGGGGCTTTTCATCCCAAGATCACTTTTTCTGAAGCGCAGGTAAGAGCCATTGTCCGACGTACGCTTCGTATTCTTTCCGAGCCTCGTCGGTGATTGGAGCTGTGGCGAGAGGGCCATTCTCCGAGGCTTGGAAGTAAAGGTCCCCCGTCCTGCCGAAGGGGCCGGGGTCAGTCTTGCTAAATTTCTCCACCTCCAGTTCACCAAATTCGTAAATCTGTTTGGTGGGGTAATCCTTCAATTGCTCCGGAGTAAGCTTGTCGACGCTTCGCACGTAGAGCCTGAACCTCCCGAAGGCTCTGTCTTTTTCGTATTCTGCTTTGAAAACGTGTTGGAGTTCCTTGTCGGGAATCTTGGGGTCCTTGTAAACATCGCCGATGAGATAAAACTCCGCCAGCTTTCCGCCGTAAGACCCATCGAGAAGCTGGAAAAGGCGCAGGGTCACGTCATCCGGACTGACCGCTGGGGGCTTTTCTTTGGCAAGGTGGAGACCCGGAAGGCCCGCCATCGATAGAAGAGCACAGAAAGCGCCCATCAAAAAGAATGAAGGTCTGCAAGTTCGCACATTCCCTCCCCTGCTGCCACTCCAGCATCCCTATAATGCGGAGTTGAGCCTCATAAGATCATGTCAGGACTATTGCAGTGGGAATACTACTCCGCCCCCGCAACGAAAACAATAGATTCAAAAGTGTAAAGGGTGAATTGTGAAGGGTAAAGGGTAAAGGTAAAAGGTAAAGGACAAAGGCTGAACAAATGGCCCGGGCAGGGAGCAGCAGCAGGGCGTACGTCTTAGAGTTCCTAGCCCTGTGTCCAGCCGAAGATATGGGCAGGGATCAGCCCCAAGGTAGATGGCAGTTTTCCTGACTCGAAGGCCTAGCCCCCAGTCCCTAGCCCCGAGTTCCGCGCCGGCCAGCTAATCCAAAATCTAAAATCGCCCAGGCACCAGCCCCTAGCCCCGAGTCCCTAACCCCGGGTTCCGCGCAGGCCAACTAATCCAAAATCCAAAATCTAAAATTAGTACAGCAGGTACTTCGCGCGCAGGGTGCGGAATTGTTCCAGCGCGTCTTGCCACTCGAAAACGATGCGGCGCGGGTCCTTCCCTGCCTTAATGGCCTCGAGGACCCAGCGCGCGCCGACGAGAGGGAGTGTTTTTTCGAGCTGGAAAACGTCAGGGTAAAGCTTCCAGAGGGCGGCAGCGAATTCGACGCCGAGTTCAGCGGGGTCAAGGGCCTGGCGGTCAATCAAAACGATCTGGACGCCGTGACACACGCGGCCGGCAAAGGAACTGCTCGAGGGTTTGAAATCCACGGGCACGAAGCGCACTCCCTGGATACCTCGCGCATTCAAGTAGGCCGCTAGATTTCGAGACTCCATCCAGGGCGCGCCGAGAACTTCAAACGGTGTATCCGTGCCGCGGCCCACGCTGACGTTTGCCCCTTCCACCATGGCCACGCCGGGATAAAGAGTCTCCTCGGTGGGATTGCGAAGGTTGGGCGAGGGGTTTAACCAAGCCAGACCCGTCTCGTCATACCAGTCCGTACGCTGCCATCCCCGCATTTTAATGACGTGCAGCTTTGCGCCCAGGTGCTTTTCGCTGTTGAACATCACGGCCAACTCTCCCACCGTCATGCCGTGGCGGATGGGCAGGGGATAGTATGCTACGAAGCTGAGCAAGTCGCGCTCGAGGATGGGTCCTTGCACTTCGTCCCCGTTGATGGGATTGGGCCGGTCCAACACATAAAACTCGATTCCCTTCCGGGCAGCAGCTTCCAGGCAATAACCCAGGGTGGTGACGTAGGTGTAAAACCGGACTCCGGCATCCTGGATATCAAACACCAACGCATCCAACCCTTCCAGCATCCGCTCCGTGGGCCGCTCGACGTCACCATAAAGGCTGTACACCGGCAAGCCGGTGGCTGCGTCGGTGCCGGAGAGGATTCGGGTGTCCGCCTGGGTCTCGAGCCCATGCTCGGGGCTGAACAAGGCGAGGAGTTTAACGCCCGGCGCACGGTAAAGGAGATCGATGGTGCGCCGGCCGGCCGAGTCCACACCTGTCGAATTGGTGATTAAGCCCACCCGCCGCCCTTGCAAAGCCGCGAAGTTTTCTGCTTCCAGGACGTCGACGCCCGTCTGCGTCTTGCCATTTCTTAAGCCTTGCATGCGATAGCTTTTCATCAATTCAAAATAACCCGTGAGGGAGCGGCGGCTGGCCAGCACCTGCTGCGCGGAAGCAGGTCCCAGCGCGGCAGCCACCAGCGTGGCAATCTGCGTGCGCATCGGCACGACGTCGCCTTTCCCGTCAGGGTGCACGCGATTGGTCAGAATGATGAGGTAGGTTTGGGTCACCGGGTCAATCCAGATATCCGTCCCGGTAAATCCGGTATGCCCGAAAGACCCGACGCCGAACAGCTCGCCCCGGTTCGAAGCGAAAGGCGAATCCAGGTCCCAGCCGAGCCCGCGCACATGCATCTTGTCAGGAGGATTCTGGGGCGAGGTCATCTTCTCCACCGTGAGCGGGCTAAGGATGCGCGCGCCGTTATAACTGCCCCCATTGAGAAGCATCTGGGCGAAAATCGTGAGATCGTCCGGGGTGGAGAAGAGTCCCGCATGGCCCGCCACGCCACCCATATTGTATGCAGTGGGATCGTGCACTTCCCCCCACAACATTTTCCCCTTGTCACCGTTTTGGTATTGAGTGGGTGCAATGCCGCGCCGCCAGGTGGCGGGAGGCTTGAAGCGCGTCTCCTTCATGCCCAGCGGCCCGAAGATGTGCTTCGAGCAATAGATGTCCAGAGGCTCGCCGGAGACGCGGCGCACCAACTCGCCCAGCGTCTCAAAGTTAATATCGCTGTAGATGAAGCGGGAGCCGGGCGGGACCATCGGCTTCTCAGCCACAATCATCTTCATGGCCGTCCCATACCCCGACCAATCCGGCTTTAGCTCGAGGTCCGGAGGCAGCCCGGAATAATGGGTCATGAGCTCGCGCACGGTGATGTCTTCTTTCCCATTGGCCTTGAACTCCGGCCAGTAATCGGAAACGGGCGCACTCAAGGCTATCTTCCCCTGCTCCACAAGCTGCATGATGGCCGTGGTGGTGGCCACCACCTTGGTCAGCGAGGCCAGGTCGAAGATCGTGTGGAGAGTCATCGGCAGCTCGCGCGGGACCAGGGCGCGATGCCCGAAGGCCCTGCGGTAGATGACTCTTCCCTGGCGTCCCACCACTACCACCGCCCCGGGACATTTTCCAGTGCGAATGGCTTCCTCAACCACAGACGCGATAGGCGCCAGTTTTCCTTCGTTTGAATCCGCCTTCAGCCTCCCAGTCTTTTGGGCCGGGAGAGCCCCAGCGCCTGACATTGCAGCAAGCAGCCAGACGGCCAAGAAGAGGGCCATGATCCGAAAACTATTCACCGTCTCTCACCTCCGATACGCTACCTTCCAATTCAAAAGACTTTTGCTATATACTCCCTGCTTCCTTCTGTCAAGAAGGAGTTGGGAGAATCTCTTAAGGGTCGGGCAATCCATGAAAATCACCGCGATCGACTGGTTGGTGGTAGCCGCGTATTTCGCGGTCAATTTGCTGATTGGGTTCTACTATCGCAAGAAGGCGAGCGGCAGCACGGGCGACTTTTTTGTTTCCGGCCGGGAAGTCACGTGGTGGCTGGCGGGCACGTCCATGGTAGCCGCGACGTTTGCGGCCGACACGCCCCTGGCGGTCACCGGCCTGGTGGCACGCCAAGGCATTGCCGGCAACTGGCTCTGGTGGTGCTTCCTCCTGAACGGCATGATGACCGTCTTCTTCTATGCCCGCTTATGGCGGCGGGCTGAAATCATCACCGATGCGGAGCTCGTCGAGTTGCGTTATGCAGGTAAGCCTGCCGCTTTTTTGCGTGGCTTCCGGGCATTATACTTCGGCGTCCTTATGAACTGTCTGATCGTGGGCTGGGTCAACCTTGCCATGGAAAAGATCCTCCAGACCGCCCTGGGCGTTTCCAAGAGCACGGCGATTGTCATCATCTTCGGGTTGATTGCCTTCACCGGCTTCTACACTTCGATCTCGGGGCTGTGGGGCGTGCTTTGGACGGATGTCATTCAGTTTGCTCTCAAGATGACGATGGTGATTGTGCTGGCCTATTACGGCGTGCGAGCCGTGGGCGGGATGGCCTTATTGAAGACGAAGCTAGCCACCCTGGACGCCGCCCGCGGCGCCGCCATGGGCGGCTCGGGTTCCATCCTTTCCTTCGTCCCCGATCTGCATTCGCCCTGGATGCCGCTGATGACCTTCTGTGTGTACCTGGGAGTGAATTGGTGGGCCAACTGGTATCCGGGCGCAGAACCGGGCGGCGGCGGCTACATAGCTCAGCGCATGTTTTGCGCCAAGGATGAAAAGAACTCCCTCTGGGCCACCCTCTGGTTCAACATTGCGCACTACGCGTTGCGTCCGTGGCCTTGGGTCCTGACCGCCCTGGCCTCCGTGGTTCTATACCCAAAGCTCAAAGACCCCGAGGTCGGCTTTATCAAGGTTTGGGTGGATTACCTGCCGGGAGCGTTCCGCGGCTTCATGCTGGCCGCCTTCGCCGCCGCCTACATGTCCACCATCGCCACCCAGCTCAATTGGGGTTCCTCTTATGTGGTTAATGACTTCTACCGGCGCTTCCTGGTCCGAGCAAGAAACGAACCTCACTACGTTTTCGCCGCCAAATTCTTGACTGCCTTTCTGGCCATCCTGGGGGCTGCCGTTTCCCTGGTGATGACCAGCATTTCGGGAGCGTGGGAACTTCTGCTCGGCATCGGCGCAGGGACAGGAGCAGTTTACCTTTTGCGCTGGTACTGGTGGCGCATTAACGCCTGGTCGGAAGTCTCCGCCATGGTTGTTGCCGCGATTACCACAGTACTTCTTCGCACGGTGATTCACATTAAAGGCACTGAGGCGGTAGTTTTTGCGAAGTCTATCCTCCTTACCGTTTCGATAACATCGGTGGTGTGGCTCGCGGCCACTTATCTCACGCGGCCGGAACCGGAATCCAAACTTCTCGAGTTCTATCGGCGCGTCAGACCCGGAGTGGCCGGCTGGAAGCGAATGGCTGCCCTGGCGCCTGAGGTCCGCGCCGGCCACGATGGCTGGTATAATCTCATAGACTGGCTGCTCGGATGCCTCATGGTGTACATGACGCTGTTCGGGATTGGTAAGCTGGTGCTGGGCTCGACCGGTTTGGGAATCCTGTTTCTGGCCGTCGCAGCAACCGCCGGCTACGCCATCTACTGGGACTTCTCAAGGCGCGGCTGGGAAACATTCAGGGAGTGACGAGCAGGAGTCAGGAGTCAGGAGAGTAGGGGCTGGGTGCTGGGGGCTGGGGGCTGGGGAAGAGCAGAAGTTGGACCTTCATCTGCCCCGGCCAAATCGGCGGAAGATGTCATTCTGAGCGAAGCGAAGAATCTCAGCATTTAGGAACTGCGGAGATCCTTCGTCGTCCGCCAATGAGAATGGCGGACTCCTCAGGATGACAGGGAAATCTTGGGATGAAGCAAAACAAAACTTACAATTCAGAAATGCCCCAGCCCCCAGCCTCTAGTCCCCAGTCCCTTCTTCGGATCACAGAACGGGAGAACCCGGCCTCAAGGGCGCTGGATACAAAATCCACTTCTGAGGTCCTTCGTGTCATCAACCAGGAAGATCAGCGTGTCGCTCCTGCCGTGGCCAGGACCGTGCCGGAGATCGCGCGCGCGGTGGACATGGCCGTGCGAGCCCTCCGCCACGGCGGGCGAATGATTTACCTGGGCGCAGGCACCAGTGGGAGGCTGGGGGTGCTGGACGCCGCCGAGTGCGCCCCGACCTTCGGGAGCGAGCGCGTGCTGGCGGTCATCGCGGGTGGCCGTGGGGCGATGCTTAAATCCAAGGAAGGGGCGGAGGACAATCCCCTCGAGGCCGAGCGCGACCTGTGCCGTATCAAGCTCAGCGGCAAGGACGTTTTGGTGGGAATTGCTGCCAGTGGGCAGACGCCTTACACTCTGGGCGGGATGCGCTATGCACGGCGGGTCGGCGCCAGGACGGTGGGCTTGACCCTCAATCCTGCCGCCCCCATGAAGCCGCTGGCGGATGTCTTCATCGCTCCTGATGTCGGCCCGGAAGTTATTGCCGGCTCCAGCAGGATGAAGGCCGGGACGGCCGAAAAACTCGTGCTCAATATGCTTTCCACCGCCACCATGGTGCGCCTGGGTCGAGTGTTCTCCCATTGGATGATCAATATGCAGTTAACCAATCGGAAGTTGCGCGAGCGCGGCCAGCGAATTCTGACCAGGGCCACCGGTGCAAGCCCCACCCGCGCCGCCCGAACCTTGAACGCTGCCGGGGGAAGTTTGCCGGTGGCACTCCTGATGCTCCACAAGGGAATCAAACGAGACCAAGCCCTACAACTTCTGACGAGTGGAAAGAACATCGCTGCCACTCTGCGCGCGTCCATGGGCAAGCGTGCTCTGAAAGAGATTGAGCCATTGACTCATTGAATGATTGAGCCATTGATGCGAATGCACCCTGGCTGCGAAGGTGCGAAAAAATCGCGTTGTAGGGGCGGACTATCAGCGTCAAGGCGAATCGAAGGGATTGAATTCATGAAAAAAGTTAATCGACGCAATGCCATTCAAGGAGCGCTGGCGACGCTCGCCGCAGGACGCCTGGCGCGCAGCGCCAGTCAGGCAGCTACAGGCGTGCGCAGACCTGTGTCGAACAAGCCTGGCGGAATAAAACTGGCTCTCATCCATGCGCCGCATCAGAACTCGAGATTCAAACTGGCGCGCCAGATGGGTGTCAATCACGCGATCGTAGAGGTCGCGGGCGAGTTGAGCAAAGTCCCACGAGAGCAGTATCTGGACACGCTGGCAAGAATCCAGGCCGAATTCACTGCGGCGGGCTTAACCATTGCGGGAGTGGAAAGCTATCCCGTGCCCGCGGGGAAGATCAAGCTGGGACTGCCCGGGCGTGATGAGGAGATTGAGAACTGCTGCGCCGCCATCGACGCCCTCGGGAAGCTCGGCATTCCCATGGTCTGCTACAACTTCATGGCGGGCCTGGGATGGTATCGCACCAACGTCGCCGTCCCCGCGCGGGGTGGCGCGCTGACCAGCGAATTCGACCTGCGGGTTGCCGAGAAGCAGGGCCTGACCGAGTGGGGAGTGGTCAGCGAGGAGAAGCTCTGGCAGAACCTCGAGTACTTTCTGAAAGCGGTCATTCCGGTGGCGGAGAAGGCCAAGGTGAAGATGGCCCTGCATCCGGATGATCCTCCTGTTTCCCCCCTGCGTGGAATTGGGCGAATCCTCACCAGCGCGGCCAACTATCGCCGGGTGCTCGAGCTCGTCCCCAGCCCGGTCAACGGCATCACCTTCTGCCAGGCCAACTTCAAGCTGATGGGAGAGGATATCGAAGCCCTGGCGCGCGAGTGGTGCGCCCAGAAGAAGATTTTCTTCGTCCACTTTCGCGATGTGGAAGGCAATCGCGAACACTTCGTCGAAACCTTCCACGACAACGGCCCCACGGACATGGCCCGGATGCTCGAGGCCTATTATGAGAGCGGGTTCGACGGCCCGATGCGCCCGGATCATGCTCCCACCATGATAGGCGAGTCAAACGAACACCCCGGGTATGCCATCCTGGGCAAGGTGCTGGCCTTTGGCTACATGAAGGGCATCATGGACGGGCTTCGGATTCCATTCGCGTAGGATTATCCCCACCTTCCGCGGGTGGCGCATACATTGCCTTTTATGTATGCGCCCCAATGACACCCAGAAGGCGGCAGCTTCGCAGCTGCACTCCAAGACGCCGCATCAGAAAGTCTCGCTCACGCTGATCTCGTTCAAGGTCTGGTCCAATCGTTGGGCGGCCAGCTCGCGTTTTCCCCTCAACTCAGTGATCTGACTGTGCAACGCGGCGAGGCGGTCCTCCTGCGTGTTCAGTTCACGAGTGTAGCGTTCGATCAAGGCTCTCTCCTCAGCGCTTCCCTTGAGGGCCTTCATGTTCTCGCGCACGCGCGCCTGGTCCGCGCCAATGGAGTCGATCTCCTGTTGGCGGGCCTGGAGTTGTGCGTCGAGATCCGCAATCGCGGTTTTCTGTTCAAGCACTCGCCGGAAGGCTTGCTCCAGGGCAGGAGTAACCCTTTGTTGCTCAGTCAGCACAGCGACTTGGTCGCTCGTCAGGTTGGTGAGCGCCAACGTGGCCGTCTCGGGCTTGTGCTCCTCGACCACGAGCTGGGCGCTCTCCTTCGGGTTCACCTTCACCCGGAAGCGGTAGAACGAAGCCGAGGACTCTTCGGGCTTCAAGTCGTCGGCAAGCTTCCAACGGGGACGGGCCGGGTGCTCGATAATGACTTCGCGCGGAGTGACATCCGAATTGGAGATTTTGTAAGTCTTGCTCTGGCGCTGCTCGCGGGTGGTGAGCATTACGCCTTTGTTGATCACGATCTTACTAATGGGCCTTTCGGAGTACTTCTCCTCCACCTGAACGCGCAACGCCGGATCGGGCGCGTAAGAGACCAGCCGCTTCTCGCCAGGATGAACAGCCTCCAGCAAGCCTTGGCCGGCAAAAGTCTCACCCTCGAGTACGTTGAAGCTCCCGGCGTCCAGAGTCTGGCCGCTCGTGTTGGTCAGCCAGAGGGCGCGGAGGGCCGCCACCGAGTCAGCGTTCCACAACGTCACCTTCTCCACGTCGATGTGCGCCTGAACAATGGGAACCAGGGCTGACTGGTTCTTGTCGATGGTGACGGCTTGCTTGATATCGTATTCGAATAGATCGCCGATTTCCTTCCCTTCGGCTTCCGGTTCTTCCAGTGTCAACCCTGCAGCCGGAATGTGTAGTAGTTCGTTTCCCGAGACCTCAACGGTTTGCGTAACGCTTCCCACTGTCAAAGTCGGATGAACCACATTCATCCTGCCGGCGGTGACGCGAAGGTTGCTCATGCCCAACCGCTGGAACCCGGGCGACTCGACTGTGAGATTTGAGTCCCCTGGCTGGACGTTCTCGAATTGGTAGTGGCCCTCGGAGTCTGCGCGGGTGGTCGTGGAGGCGCCGTTTGCCTTGTTAGTGAGGGTCAGCCTGGCATTGGTGATGGCAGCCCCACTCTGATCCCTCACAATTCCCTCCAGGCCGGTTGTCCCACCGACAAGGCCACCTATCACGCCGCCCATTATTCCACCCGGAACGCCACCAGCTGTGCCACCGACAGAGTACACCCCTCCACCGACCCCTCCGCCCTCACCCGGACCTAACCCCGCGCCCCTGCCCGAACCTACGCCAACCCCTCCGCCCTCGCCCTGACCCGGGGGCGGAGGTGGAGCCGGCGCCTCCATCAACGCCATTTCATGCGTCTGGGGCGTGAGGGTCATCGACTGGGGCAGACCCACCACAGGCCGCCGCACGTAATAAGGCTGCGAGATCTGCTGGATGAAGGACTGCGGCGCGCCGGCAACCAGTGACAGCCGGACGCCTTTCCAATCCTCGCCGATCGTATTATCCACCACCGCCCATCCCTGGATCAGCGGCTTCTCCTCGGGCTGGGCGGGAAGCAGGATGCGGTAAGTGCTCTTCCACACCGGCACTTCGCTGATGTAACTCACAAACACGTCGCGCTCGCCCTCGCCCGTGGCGGAGATCGTCATGCGGCGCAGGTCCATGGCCTTGGCCGACCCAATGAGATTCAGATAGCGCCCCACGTCATCACTCATATCCCGGTCGGCGATGCGCACCGAAGTCGCCGGCCCTATCTCAAAACTACGGAGTTCGCCGCCGTCGGTCACCAGGGAAAGTTCGGTGACTTCCGTCAGTTCCTCACCTTTAGGGTTGAGGGCCTTGCGTGTCTCGACGCTCAACACCCGGCCCGCCCCGGACGCCGCCCCGTTGCGTACCTCCACTCTGGTGCCGCGCAGGGCGTTGAGGAAGTCGTTGCGCGAAGTCCCCTCGCTGAGCGGCAGTCGGAGGGCCTTCAGCCGCTCGCTCAGGGGCGCGATGGAATTAAACCGCACCCCGCCGATGCGGCCTCCCCCGAGGTCCACCACGGTGAGCGAGTTGAGGACATCATTGAGTTGTGCAGTCGTAAAGTCGATGTTGAGGTCCTGTGTCCCGCGCACCCGGGCGGAGTGCTCGAAGTAGCCGACTCCGTTCTTGTAGAGCACCACATGCTTCACCGGCAGGCGCTCTTGCGACTCTGCCGCAACATTCGTCGCCGGCCCGGCACTGGGCCTCTGCTGAGCGTTCGCGACGGCCATGAGCAAAACCATTACCGCGCTTGTGAAAACTAGTTTCCGCATTGAATCCCCCTTGGACCGGACGTCATTCCCGCGAAAGCGGGAATCCAGTCCGTAGACAGCGCATCACCAAGGGATTGCGATTCCCGCTTTCGCGGGAATGACCTGGGTGCGGCGAGTTGAGAGAATAATGTCGCCGCCATTTGGTATAGACACCAGCGCTGTAGCTCGGGTTGCCGGGTTTTTCCGTTTATTTTCGCAGAGGTTGAAACATCGTGGGAACTTTCACAACTCTGGCTGCGTTCCTACGCTTAGAGTGAGGAGGTGGTTCCCAATGATGAGGAAAACGCTGGGTGTGATGGTTTGCATGTTCGCCTTTGCCGCGCTGGCGATGCCGGCGGACCGTTGGATACACGTCCGGGTGATAGAATCAAGCCCGGATGGAGATCGGGTACGCATCAACATTCCGCTGAGCCTGGCCGAAGCCGTTCTTCCCACGATCAAGGTTAACAACTTCTGCGAGGGCAAAGTCAAGGTGGGGGACCATGCCTTCGACCAAGTGGATTTGCGCGCCCTGCTGGAGGCGGTGCGCAAAGCGCAGGATAACCAGTACGTCACCGTCGAGTCGAAGCACCAGAATGTGGAGGTGGCAAAAGCCGGGGAATTCCTGCTCATCAAGGTTCATGAGGACCAAGAGGGAGCCGGGAAGACCGCCAGGGCGCGGAAGGCGGAGAATACAGTGAACATCAAGATTCCATTCAAAGTTGCCCATGCCCTGCTCTCCGGCAACAACGACGAGCTCGATGTGCTGGCGGCAGTTCGAGCCCTGGGTGAGTACCCGAACCTCGAGCTGGTCACCGTGAAGGACGATAGCGATAGCGTCCGCATTTGGGTTGACTCGAGTAATGACGCGAACTGAAAGGCGGCGAGTATGACTACGGGCATGACTGTACTCGGAGGGGCTCTGGCGATACTCGTTGCGGGCGGAGTGGTCGTTTATAACGAGGGAGCCGTAAGGGTAGACGTGCGGGAAAAGACTCCCAACGGTGAGCACACCCACTTGGTAGTGCCGGCAGCAATCCTACCTGTGGCTGCCCGCCTTGCCCCCAGGAGCAAACTCAAAGACGCTCGACGCGAAATTGGGCCATGGCTTCCCACCATCAAGGTGGCAAGCGAAGAGCTGGCTCGCTGCCCCGACGGCCCGCTGGTCGAGGTGGATAGCAATCGCGAGCACGTGAGGATTTACAAGCTAGGTAGTTCTCTCTTTATCGCCGTGGACTCGGAAGAGGAAACGGTTCACGTGTCTTTTCCACTCGAAGCGGCGGCCGACACGGTGAGCCAGTTGGCAAGGTAAACGGTAGCGCGGACTCCCGTTTTTGGGGTCCTCGGCTTGTGCACGGGCTCGATAAAAGCCGCGGACCCCAAAAACGGGGGTCCGCGCTACCTGCTCGTTACTTCGCACCCGGCGCCTTGAGAAGCCGCAGGCAATTTACCACCACTGGTAGGCGGCGCCAAGGCGATTCAGGCCCCAGACGACGGCATCGGCCGGCACACTGACTTGCGCCAGCGCCCCTGGCATTGAAATCCAAATCTGCGCCTGAGCATCAAAAATCCAGATTTGGTTCTCGATGTTAAGGCCCCACACCGTGCCATCAAAGGCCACCGCAAGACTCGTCGGACCGCCCGGCATAGAATCCCACGTCTCGAGTTCGGGATCGTAACGCCAGATTTGCCCGGCGGCATTTATCCCCCACACATTGTTGGCCGAACCCACGGCAATCTGAGCCAGGCTGCCCGGGATTTGCTGCCAGCTTTGGGTTGCGGGGTTGAAATGCCAGATTTGATCCGCACTGTCGACCGCCCACACCGTGCCGTCCGCGCCTACCGCAAGCTGGGCCATCGTTCCCTGAATCTGTGCGAAGCTTTGGGTGGAGGGATTGAAACGCCAGATTCGACCCGCGCTGTCGAGCCCCCATACCGAGCCGTCCGCGCCCACCGCAAGCTGCGCCAGCGATCCCGGAATCTGATTCCAGGTTTGGGTCGAGGGGTTGAACTGCAAGATTTGCCCAGCGGCGTTGAGCCCCCAGACGTTCCCGCCAAAGCCCACCGAGATCTGACTAAGGGCGCCCGGTATTTGGTCCCAGTTCTGGAGCTGAGGGTCATAGCGCCAGACTTGCTGCGAATAATCAATCGCCCAGACTTCTCCGTCTAGCCCGGCGGCAATCCGAGCAAAGAAACCTGGAGCTTGGTGCCAGGTTGGCGTAAGCACGGTGGGCTGAACGAATTGGTAGATTTGATCCGCGCTGTTCAGCCCCCACACCGCGCCGTTGGCCCCCACCCCAATCTGCGCGAGTTGTCCCTGAATTTGATTCCACGTTTGCGTCTGGGCGTTGAATCGCCAGATGGCGCCGGCCGCATTAATCCCCCAAACGTTGCTCGCCGAGCCCACCGCAATCTGGGCCAGACTGCCGGGCGCGTTGTCCCATTGCTGTCTCAGCGTATTGAAGTGATAGATTTGGCCGGCATTGTTGATCCCCCACACGTCGCCATCCGCCCCTACCGCAACGCGCTTCAGCGCGCCGGGTATTTGCTGCCAGCTCTGGGTTCCGGGATTGAAGCGGTAAATCTGCTGGGCGGCGTTGATTCCCCAGATGGCGCCGTCGTAGCCCACCGCAATCTGGGCCAGCGCCCCGGGAATCGCGGTCCAGGTCTGAGTGGTGGGGTTAAAGTGGTAGATCTGACCGCTGGAATTGATCCCCCACACGTCGCCATCCGAGCCTACCGCAATTTGGGAGAGGGTGCCCGGGATCTGGTCCCAGCTCTCGAGTATAGGATCGTAGCGATAAACCTGGCCAGCGGCATTCAATGCCCAGACAAAGCTTTGGGAGCCCACCGCGATTTGGGCAAACAAGATCGGGGCCTGCTGCCAGGTTTGGGTAAAGGGATTGAGCATATAAGTTTGTCCGATACTGTTGATGCCCCATACCGTTCCGTCCGAACCTACCGAAATCTGGGAGAGCAAGCCGGGCATTTGTTGCCACACCGCAACACCTGTCCCGCTAAGGGTGACTTGCTGCGGGCTTCCCGAGGCGTTGTCGGTGATGGAAAGCGAGGCGCTCAGCGCGCCGCCTGCGACGGGTGTAAAGGCGACGTTGATCAGGCAGGAAGCATTCACCGCCAGCGAGGTGGGGCAGTTATGGCTCAAGCTGAAGTCCACGCTGCCCGCGCCCGTAAGCGAGATGCTGGTAATGCTCATGGCTTGGTTCCCGGCGTTCAGGAGGGTCACCGGCTGCGCCGTGCTTGCAGTCCCCACCAATTGGCTCGCGAACGCCAGGCTTGAGGGCGACAAGCTCGCGACAGCTCCAAGCCCCGCCCCAATCAGGCTCACCGTCTGAGGGCTGGTACCGGCATTGTCCGTCAAGCTAAGCGTGCCCGTCCGGCTGCCGGGGGCGGTGGGAGTGAACGTGACGCTGATCGTGCAACCGGCGCCGGCCGCCACCGAACTACCACAAGTGTTGGTCTGGGCAAAGTTGCCGCTGATGGCGATCGTGAGGGGAGTAAGGGTTCCATTGCCCGTGTTGGACACGGTAACCGTCTGCGGGGGGCTGGTGGTTGAAATGGGTTGCGCACTGAAGCTCAGGCTGGTGGCCGAAAGACTGACCGTCGGCGCAAGCGCCGTGCCACTCAGGGCCACCGTTTGGGGGCTATTGGTGGCGCTGTCCGTCAGCGTGAGCATGCCGGTTTGGTAGCCCCCACCGGTGGGTTGGAAGCTTACGTTGATCGTGCAACTCGAGTTGGCAGCAACGGAAGGCAGGCAATTATTGCTTTGCGTCCAGGCGCTCGAGATGATCACGCTGCTGATCGTTAGGGCTCCCGAAGCGGTGTTAGCGACCGTCACGGGCTCTGCAGTGCTCGTGGTCCCCACAAGTTGGTTGCCGAAGCTTAGGCTCGTGGGAGATACGTTGACGGTCAGGATTCCAGTGCCACTCAGACTCACCGTTTGGGGGCTGTTGCTGGCGTTGTCCGTTAAAGTGAGCGTGCCGGTATAAGGGGCTCCGACGGTCGGCTGGAAGCTCACGTTGATCGTGCAGTTGGCCCCGGGAGCCAATGACGGCAGGCAATTATCGCCTTCAATCCAGCCACTCGTTGTCGCGATAGTAATAAAGACCAAGGCCCAGTTACTGGTATTCGCGACAGTGACGGGTTGCGCAGCGCTGGTGGTCCCTACAAGCTGACTATTGAAGCTCAAGCTGGCGGGGGAGACACTAATCGTCAGGACTCCGATGCCGCTCAGTTGGACAATGTGAGGGCTGCCGGGGGCGTTATCGGTGACCGTCACTGTCCCCGTAGCGTGCTCGCCTATCCCCGTCGGAGTGAACTTTACATCGAGCGTGCAATTGGCTCCGGGGACCACCGTACCACCGCTATAAGGGCAGGAAGTGGCCGTGGTGACCAGCGCAAAGTTGCCGCTACTGGCAGTAATTCCTGTGATGCTGAGGAGAGCGTTTCCAAGATTGGTCAGGGTTACGCTTTTTTGGGAACCCGTGCTTATGAGCCCGAAATTGACGGCATTGGCCGAGAAACTTACCGCCGGCGCCGGGCCCGGCGAGAGCTTGGCCACGAAGGCCGTGCCGTTTGCGGCATTGTTGCTCCCCTGCAAAGGATTAACAGTCGGAAAGGCGGTCGAGGTCGTGGTCCCGGTTATATAAGCGTTGCCGGAGGAGTCCGCAGCAATGGCCGAGGCGCTGCCGTTCGCCAAGCAGGAGGAGTAAACCAACGCCGAGCCAGTCGGATTCAGTTGGCCCACAAACACGCCCCCGGCAGCACAAGAATTCGGTTGCAACGGATTGACAGCAGGAAAGTCGGGTGATCCGGCACCGCCGACCACGTAGGCATTTCCGGAGGAATCGACAGCGATGCCATTGCCTCCGTCATTCTCGCTGCCGCCCAGGTAGGTGGAATAGACCAGGGCCGAGCCGGCCGCGTCCAATTCCGCCACGAACGCGTTGCTACCGCCGTTGGCGGCTGCATTGTTCGTAGCCTGGAGCGGGTTGACCGTGGGGAAGTTTGTCGAGAATGTCTGTCCGGTGACATAGGCGTCTCCGGAGGAGTCGACGGCGATCCCGTAGGCAACATCCGTATTACTGCCGCCCAGGTAGGTGGAGTAGACCAGCGCAGAACCGGACGGATTCAGTTTGGACACGAAGGCATCCCCGTTGCCGTTGTAGCTCGGCTGCAACGGGTTGACCGTCGGAAAGCTGGTCAAGTTCGTGGAGCCGACCAAGTAGGCGTTGCCGGAGGAATCAGCGGCGATACCCCAGATGTCACCATAGGCGAAAAAGGTGGAATAGGCCAAGCTGGCGGCAGAACCGTTCCAGCTTACTTTGGCCACGAAGTTGTCCGAACAGTACTCACACAGCGATGAAAAGCCTGTCTGGAAAGCGCCCGGGGTCACCGGGAAGTTGAATGAGTAGGCGTACCCGGTTATGTACGCGTTGCCGGAGGAGTCCACGGCGATGCTCCGGCCGTAATCTCCGACATTGCCTTCAACCGGAATGCCCATGCCCGTGCCACCAAGGCAGGTGGAATAAACCAAAGCCGAGCCGGTGGGGTTGAGTTCGGCCACAAACGCCTTCCCCCACCCTCCGCAGGCCGAGCCATCGTAGGTCGTGGAAACGCCACCTTCCAAGACCGTCTGCGAGATCGCGTTGGCGGTGGGGAAGCCGACGGAAGCGACCCCAACTACGTAAGCGTCGCCGGACGAGTCGACGGCAATGCCAGAGCCCCAGTCATTCGAGGGGCCGCCCAGGTAGGTGGAATATATCAGCGCCGACCCGGTCGCGTTCAGCTTGACCACGAATGCGTCGCTCCCGCCACCGCCGTAGGTGGGCTGAAACGCGTTAGTGGTGGGAAAGTCAGGTGACGAAGTGACCCCGGTCACATAGGCGTTGCCGGAAGAATCCACGGCGATCCCTTTGCCTGAATCAGCAACGCTGCCGCCTAGGTAGGTTGAGTAGCTGAGGACGGGGTCGATGACCAGCGGCCGCGTCCTGTCGTAGCCCGATACTTCGAAGCTGACTTGATTCGTGGCAGTAAGATGGAAACGGCCCTCGCGGAACTGACGATTGACGATTGTCGATTGCCGATTGACGCCCTTCGATTCTCGCCTGTCGTCCTGAGCTGTTAACTGTGAACTGTCGACTGTCGACTGCTCTTGGTACACCACCGGCTTGTGGAAGCGGATCTCACCACCCTCGGCTGTGATCACCAAGTCGCCATCCGGGGTGATTCGTAGGGGCGACCCTTGTGGTCGCCCTGCCCTGTGCGGGGCGGGCACAAGGCCCGCCCCTACATCCAGCGTGATGGCGCCCGGGTCGGCGCCCGGCGCCACCACAAAGTCATACTCGAGCTGTCCGCCCTGGTTGCCGTAGTAAACCAGGTCAATGCCGGGATGAACATTCTCGTACCTCACCTTCGCGTAGGTGGGCACGTTGGTGCGCCACTTCTTCGGATCGTTGCCGATGAAGTAGTTGCTCTTGCCCGGCAGTTCCTCCGCGCCCGTCACTGTGGCTTTGGCGTTTGCGCCCACGAGTTTCATGCGCAGAACGCTGCCCGTTGTCCGTGGTCCGTGGTCCGTTGTCCGTTGTCCGTGGCCCGTTGTCCGTTGCAACGCGCTCCTGGCTCGAAAAGGCTTGGCTCCGGGTCCTGAATCCTGAATCCTGAATCCTGAGCCCTGTAGTTCAAGCACTGCCGCATCGCCGGTGAGGAACAAACTGTAGCCTCGCCCCCGCGACAGGAACTTTACCTGCGGGTCGGTCTGCCCCTGGTTGGCCTCAAAACCGAGAGGCAACTTGCCGTAGCTCGCCAAGAGCTTGGGTTGGATTTCAGGGCCTACGGCGGAAATCCCGCGCTCAGCAGGAGAATTCTTTGGGGCTTGTAACCCCCCATGAAAACTAAGCAAAAGGGCTGCAAGAAATGAAACCGAAACACAACTGAGGTAGGCCGCAATCCGCTTGTTCGCGGTCTGCCGGTGCTCGGGAGCGACAGGGCCGACAAACATGGGCGCCTCCACCCGGCGGCAGAATTCGACTTAACAGGGACATTATAAACCCGTTAACAGCGCGGATACAAGTACTAAAACTGAACGGGCAAACGGCGCGACGCTGTCCCAGGTTTCTCGAAATGGGAATTGGGTCGACTGCGAAGTCCTCCCCGTTGCCGCCAAGTTCTCCAGGCCAACGGGGAAAAGGCCCCTTGTGGCAATGGAGACCAACAGGGCTTCGTTCTACTGCGTCTTATTTTGACTAACTCACGGTCAGCGTGAGCGTCATGCTATGGCTCAGGGCAGAAGATCCCGAACCCGCCGTGCTTGTCACCGTGAGCGTGTAGGTTCCGGCGGGCGTTCCGGGGTTAGGCGGCGGCGTACTCACACTGCTCCCGCCACAGCCTGCCAGCGCCAGAGCCAGCAACAATCCCGAGGCGAGCGGGACCAGCGTGGACCGCCATCGGCTCACGCCGAGTTGCTTCCGGCGCCCCATAGCCCATGCCATTGCCGTAAGAGCCAAGGCGAGCATCAACAGACCTCTTAAACCCGGCGATAGTGGTGGGACCGGGGGAAGCGGGCGCGAGCGTGGCGCGCTGGCCGAAGGCGCGGTCGTCGTGACATTGACCGTGATATTCACCGCAGAACTGCCCGGGGTCAGCGTGCTCGGCGAAACCGTGCAGGTGGCCTCGGAAGGAGCCCCGGTGCAGGTGAAGCTCACGCTTTGGTTGAATCCCCCTTCACCGCCCACACTCAAAGTGTACGTTGCAGTCTGCCCGGGCGCGACAGTGGTCGAGGTAGGAGAACCGAAGGGTGCGACAACAATGAAGTCCTGGCCCGTCCCGCTGAGTGCGACACTTTGCGTGCTTCCCGCCGCCCCATTGCTGTTGTCGGTAATGGTCAGCGTGCCGGTGAGGGGGCCGCCCGCCGTGGGTGAGAAGGTCACGTTGATCGTGCACGAACCTCCGACCGCGACACTGCTCCCGCAGTTGTTGGTCTGAGCGAAGTTAGCGCTGGTGGCTATGTTGGTGATGGCGAGCGCGGCGGCGCCTGTGTTGCTCAGGGTCACCGGCTGCGACGAGCTCGCGGTTCCCACCAGTTGACTCGCAAACGTCAGGCTTGACGCTGACAAGTTCGCTGTGGGTCCAAGCCCGGTGCCGCTCAAGCTCACCGTTTGGGGGCTATTGCTGGCGTTGTCCGTCAGCGTAAGCGCACCCGTTCGATTCCCGACGGCGGTGGGAGTGAAGGTGACGCTGATCTCACAACCGGCGCCGGCAGCCACCGAGCCAGCGCAAGTGTTGGTCTGGGCGAAGTCACCGCTCGTCGTGATCGTGAGCGGAGTCAGAGCTCCGGCCCCCGTGTTGGTCAGCGTGAGCGTCTGCGGGGGGCTGGGGGTTGAAACTGTTTGCCCGGCGAAGCTGAGGCTGGTGGTCGAAAGGCTGACCAGTGGCGCAAGCCCCGTGCCGCTCAGACTCACTGTTTGGGGGCTGTTGCTGGCGTTGTCCGCCAGCGTGAGTCTGCCGGTTCGGAGTCCCCCGGCGGTGGGTTGGAAGCTCACATTGATTGTGCAATTGGCGCCGGGAGCTACCGAGCCGGCGCAGGTGTTGGTCTGGGTAAAGTCACCTGTCGTCGTGATCGTGAGGGGAGTCAGAGCTCCATTGCCCGTGTTGGTCAGCGTGACCGCCTGCGGGGCGCTGAGGGTTGAAACTGTTTGCCCGGCGAAGCTCAGGCTGGTGGCCGAAAGGCTGACCACGGGCACAACGCCCGTGCCGCTCAGACTCACTGTTTGGGGGCTGTCGAGGGCGAGGTCCGTCAGCGTGAGTGTGCCGGTCTGAGAGCCCGCGGCGGTGGGTTGGAAGCTGACGTTGATGGTGCAACTGGCGTTGGCAGCAACGGAGGGCAGGCAATTATTGCTCTGCGTCCAGCCGTACGAGATCGTCAAACTGCTGATGCTCAGTGCCTCCGCGCCGGTATTCGTAACGGTCACGGGTTGGGGGGTGCTCGTGGTCCCAACAAGCTGGTTGTTGAAACTCAGGCTGGTGGGGGAAACATTAGGAGCGGGAAGGAGGACTCCTGTGCCACTCAATGCGACGGTCTGGGGGTTGCCGGCAGCGCTGTCACTCACAGAGAGGCTGGCGGATTCAGAGCCGACAATCGTGGGGGTAAACGTCACATTGATCGTGCAGCTTGTTCCCTCCGCCAGTGCGGCTGACGTCGAACAAGTCGTTCCAGTCGCTGTGACGGCGAAGTCTCCGGTAACGCTTCCCGCAATGGCGATGCTCGAAATCGTCAGGTTCGCGTTGCCATTATTCGAGAGCGTCACCGGTTGGGCCGGGCTCGTGGTGCCGACCATCTGATTTGAAAACGACAGACTTGTCGGCGAGAGCGTCACGGTAGGAATAATCTTGGCCACAAAGGCCGTCCCGACGTACCCGTACCCGATTACGTAACCTTTGTTCGTCGCCTGTAACGGGTTCGCGGTGGGGAAATCGCCGGAGGCGGTGGTGCCCGTGACGTAGGCGTTGCCTGCGCTGTCCACCGCGATGCCGCTGCCCTGGTCACCTCCGCTGCCGCCCAGGTAGGTGGAGTAGGCGAGCGCGCTCCCGGCGGAATTCAGCTCGGCCACAAAGGCGTCGCCGCCGCCGGCGTAGCTGGGCTGGAACGAGTTGGCGGTGGGGAAGTCGGTCGAGGTGGTGGAGCCCGTGACGTAGGCGTTGCCCGCGCCGTCCGCCGCGATGCCGAATCCTTCGTCGTTGCCGCTGCCTCCCAGGTAGGTGGAGTAGACGAGCGCGTTGCCGGCGGGATTCAGCTTGGCCACAAAGGCGTCGCCGCTCCACGCGGTCTCGCTCTTGTAGTAACAGTTATCGCAGACGCCTTGGAGCGGGTTGGCGGTAGGGAAATCGGTCGAGGTGGTGGAGCCCGTGACGTAGGCGTTGCCCGCCCCGTCCACCGCGATGCCGGACCCACTGTCGTCGGAGTTGCCGCCCAGGTAGGTGGAATAGACGAGCGCGCTGCCGGCGGGATTGAGCTTGGCCACAAAGGCGTCCTCCGCGCCGCCCAAGCTGGGCTGGAGCGGGTTGGCGGTGGGGAAATCGGTCGACGCTGTTTCGCCCGTGACGTAGGCGTTGCCCGCCGCGTCCACGGCAATGCCTGTGCCACCGTCGGAACCGCTCCCGCCCAGGTAGGTGGAGTAGACGAGCGCACTGCCAGCGGGATTCAGCTTGGCCACAAAGGCAGTATCACAGTCTTCAATACCGGGGGCTCCTGTGGGGAGAAGGGCACAGGTAGCTTGGAGGGGGTTGGCGGTGGGGAAATCGATCGAATTGGTATGGCCCGTGACGTAGGCGTTGCCCGCCGCGTCGACGGCGATGCCATTGCCTTCACCACCGCCGATGGCAATGCCTTGACCACCGGCGCTGCTGCCGCCCAGGTAGGTGGAATAGACGAGCGCGCTGCCGGTGGGATTCAGCTTGGCCACAAACCCCGTCGCGATAGCTGCCTTGTTCGTCGCCTGAAACGGGTTGACGGTGGGGAAATCGGTCGAGGTCGTCCCGCCCGTCACGTAGGCGTTGCCCTCCGCGTCCACCGCCATGCCGGCACCCCAGTCTTCGTCGCTGCCGCCCAGATAGGTGGAGTAGACGAGCGCGCTGCCGGCGGGATTGAGCTTGGCCACAAAGGAGTGGCCGTGGGGATAGCCGACAGAACCACAGCTAGCACATTTGCCTTGGATTGGATTGACGGTGGGGAAATCGATGGAATTGGTATAGCCCGTCACGTAGGCGTTGCCCGCCGCGTCCACCGCGATGCCGGAGCCCGAGTCTCCGCTGCTGCCGCCCAGGTAGGTGGAGTAGCTCAGCACCGGATCAATCACCAGTGCCCGGTTAGGGTCGTACCCCGCCACGCGGAAGGCCACCCCGTTCTTGCTTGTCAGGACGAACGTGCCGTCGAGTTGCGCTGTAGCGGCGCTCTGCGAGCGCCGACGGCGGTCATAGACCGCCGCTACAGCCGGCTGGTAGACGACCGGCTTTTGGAAGCGCACCTCGTCGTCGCCCACCTTCAGCACCAGGTCGCCGCTGGCTGCGTCCACGCGCATTCCCTCCGCGCCCTCCAAGCTCAGCTTGATCTGGTTCGGATCAGCTCCCGGCGCTACCACAAAGTCATACTCGAGCCGTCCGCCCTGGTTGCCGTAGTAAACCAGGTCAATGCCGGCATAAACGTTTTCGTACCTCACCTTGGCGTAGGTGGGCACGTTGGTGCGCCACTTCTTCGGGTCGTTGCCGATGAAGTAGTTGCTCTTCCCCGGCAGTTCCTCCGCCCCCGTCACCGCGGCCTTGACGTTTGCGCCCACAAGTTTCATGTGCAGAACGCTGCCCGCTGTCCGTTGTCCGTGGTCCGTTGTCCGTTGCAACTGGCCAAGGCTCTCCCTTGCCGGCAGCAAGCGACGAGGCCCGCCGATTGGCACCCTCCAATCGGGAATTGGGCTGCTCTCCCAACCTCTGGATTGTCCTTCCTGAATCCTGAATCCCGAATCCTGAATCCTGGCTTCTGACTCCTGCCTCCTGACTCCTGACTCCTGCAGTTCAAGCACTGCCGCATCCCCGGTGAGGAACAAACTGGAGCCTCGCCCGCGCGACAGGAACTTCACCTGTGGGTCGGTCTGCCCCCGGTTGGCCTCGAAACTGAGCGGCAGCTTGCCGCAGCTCGCTGCGAATCGGGGCTGGCCTTCCCTAACAACGGTAGTAATCCCGCGGCGCGCAGGAATACTGGTTGGGGCTTGCAGGCCGCCATGGAAACCAACCAACGCGGCGGCAAGGAATGAAAGCGACACACACACCCAGTAGATCACGATACGCTTGGTCGCGGCCTGCGGGCGGGCGGGAGCGGCGAACCCGGTAAACATAGGCGCCTCCACGCGAGAGCAGATTTCAGCTTACTACAATATAACCCCCAGGAAGACGAGTGCAAGCGCAGCGGGTTTGCTTCAGTTGCGGGCGCGCAACGACCGCCGTGGGGTGTGCCAGCGGAGCTTGCGAAGCTGCCCCGACCGCCCGCTGGTCGAGGTGGATAGCCATCGCGAACTTGTGAGAATTCACAGGGCTCATGTGTACTGCCTCTTATTTTGCCTAACTCACGGTCAGCGTGAGCGTCACACTATGGCTCAAGGCAGAAGATCCCGAACCCGCGCTGCCCGTAACCGTCAGCGTGTAGGTTCCGGCGGGTGTTCCGAGGTTAGGCGGCGGCGTACTGACACTGCTCCCGCCACATCCTGCCAGCGCCAAAGCCAGCAACAATCCCGAGGCGAGCAGGACCATTATGGACTGCCTCCGGCTCACGCCGAGTTGCTTCCGGCGCCCCATAGCCCATGCCATTGCCGTAAGAGCCAAGGCGAGCATCAACAGACCTCTTAAACCCGGCGATAGTGGTGGGACCGGGGGAAGCGGGCGCGAGCGAGGCGCGCTGACCGAAGGGGCGGTTGTCGTAACATTCACCGCGATATTCACCGCGGAACTGCCTGGGGTCAGCGTGCTCGGCGAAACCGTGCAGGTGGCCTCGGAGGGAGCCCCGGTGCAGGTGAAGCTCACGCTTTGGTTGAATCCCCCTTCACCAGCCACACTTAAGGTGTACGTCGCGGGTTGACCCGGCGCGACAGTGGCCGAGGTAGGAGAACCGAAGGGTGCGACAACAGTGAAGTCCTGGCCCGTCCCGCTGAGTGCGACGCTTTGCGTGCTTCCCGCCGCCCCATTGCTGTTGTCGGTAATGGTCAGCGTGCCGGCGAGCGGGCCGCCCGCCGTGGGTGAGAAGGTCACGTTGATCGTGCAGGAACCGCCGACCGCGACACTGGCCCCGCAGTTGTTGGTCTGCGCGAAGTTAGTGCTGGTGGCTATGTTGGTGATGGCGAGTGCGGTGTAGCCTGTGTTGCTCAGGGTCACCGGCTGCGACGAGCTCGTTGTTCCCACCTGTTGACTCACAAACGTCAGGCTTGACGCTGACAAGCTCGCGGTGGGCCCAAGCCCCGTGCCGCTTAGCGTGACCGTTTGGGGGCTGTTGCTGGCATTGTCCGTCAGCGTGAGTGCGCCGGTTTGAGAGCCCGGAGCCGTGGGTTGGAAGCTGACATTGATCGTGCAACTGGCGCTGGAAGCAACGGAAGGCAGGCAATTATTGCTCTGCGTCCAGCCGCTCGAGATCGTCAGACTGCCGATGGTCAGGGCCACCGGACCGGTATTCGTGACGGTCACGGGTTGAGGAGTGCTCGTGGTCCCCACAGCTTGGTTGTTGAAGCTCAGGCTCGTGGGGGAAACATTAGGAGCGGGCAGGAGGACTCCTGCGCCACTCAGTGGGACGGTCAGGGGGGCGCCGGCAATGTTGTCACTGACAGAGAGGCTGGCGGATTCGGAGCCGACAATTGTCGGGGCGAACGTCACGTTGATCGTGCAGCTCGTTCCCGCCGCCAGTGCTGCGGACGTCGAACAAGTCGTCCCGGTCGCTGCGACGGCGAAGTCTCCGCTATTGCTTCCCGCCATGGCGATGCTCGAAATCGTCAGGCTCGCGTTGCCCATATTCGAGAGCGTCACCGGTTGGGCCGGGCTCGTGGTGCCGATCACCTGATTTGAAAACGACAGACTCGTCGGCGAGAGCGTCACGGCGCCAAGCTTGGCCACAAAGGCGTCTTCCGTGCCGCCGCCGTAGCTGGGTTGGAGCGGGTTGACGGTGACGAAGTGGGTCGAGCTCGTCGAACCGGTCACGTAGGCATTGCCAGAGGCGTCCAGCGCGATGCCGCTGCCCCATCCGCCCTGAAGACAGGTGGAGTAGACGAGCGCGCTGCCGGCGGGATTGAACTTGGTCACAAAGGCACCGCCGCCGACGCAGGACTGGAGGGGGTTGGCGGTGGGGAAATCGGGCGAACTGGTGACCCCCGTCACGTAGGCGTTGCCGGAGGAATCGGCGGCGATGCCGTCCCCCTGGTCCCGTGCATCACCACCACTCCCGCCCAGGTAAGTGGAGTAGACCAGAGCCGAGCCGGCGGCATTCAACTTCGCCACAAACGAGGTCTGGTTCCCTTGGCTGCATGGGCCGCAGGTGGTTTGAAACGGGTTGACAGTGGGGAGATCAGTGGAATCTGTGCTGCCCGTGACGTAGGCGTTGCCGGCGGGGTCCACCGCGACGCTGCTGGGCGTAGCGGGACCCAGGAGGGTGACGTAGACGAGCGCGCTGCCGGCGGGATTGAGCTTGGCCACAAAGGCGCCGTTGTTGTTGGAGCCACAGTTACCGCAGATGGTGGGGGGGGTGGCGGCGGGGAAATTGATCGACGCCGTGATCCCGGTCACGTAGGCGTTGCCTGCCGCGTCCACGGCAATGCCCTGGGCATAGTCCTCGCCGCTGCCGCCCAGGTAGGTGGAGTAGACGAGCGCGCTACCGGCGGGATTCAGCTTGGCCACAAAGGCATCCTGGCCGCCGCCGTAACTGGGCTGGAGCGGGTTGGCGATGGGGAAATCGGTCGAGCCCGTGTAGCCCGTCACGTAGGCGTTGCCCGCGCTATCCGCGGCGATCCCGTACCCACCGTCACCGCCATTGCCGCCCAGGTAGGTGGAGTAGACGAGCGCGTTGCCGGCGGGATTGAGCTTGGCCACAAAGGCGGTACTGCAGGCCTCGAGACCGATGAATTCTGTAGGAAGAAGGACACAGGTAGCTTGGAGCGGGTTGACAGTGGGAAAATCGGACGACTCCGTGAAACCGGTCACGTAGGCGTTCCCCGCGCTGTCCACCGCGATGCCGTCGCCCCAGTCGCCCTCCTCGAACCCGCCCCCCCCTCCGCCCCCCAAGTAGGTGGAGTAGACGAGCGCGCTGCCGGTGGGATTGAGCTTAGCCACAAAGGCGTTCCCGCTGTAGGAGTGGGGACTGCCGTAGAAACAGCCATTGCAGGTGCCCTGGATTGGGTTGAAGGTGGGAAAATCGGTCGACTCTGTAACGCCCGTGACGTAGGCGTTGCCGGAGGAATCGACAGCGATGCCGGCACCGTAGTCGCCACTGCTGCCACCTAGGTAGGTGGAGTAGCTGAGCACCGGGTCGATGAAGAGCGGCCGTGTGCGGTCGTAGGGACCGACTTTGAATCCAACCTGATTGCTGGCCTGCAAGACGTAGTGTGCGTCAACGGGTGTCCGTTGTCCGTCGTCCGTTGTCCGTTGCCCATTATTGATCGGGGGTTGGTAGGCCACCGGCTTTTGGAAACGAACCTCGTCGCCATCGGTTTTGACCATGAGGTCGCCGTTGGGATCGATTTTGGATTTTAGATTTTGGGTTTTGGATTGGCGCTGCTGGCGGTTTTGTGTGCCAGTGCCTACTGCCGACTGCCTACTGCCTACTTCCAGCCCCCCGCTGAGTGCCAGCCGAATGGCCGCCGGGTCAGCGCCCGGCGCCACCACAAAGTCATACTCGAGCTGTCCGCCCTGGTTGCCGTAGTAAACCAGGTCAACGCCGGGATAAACGTTCTCGTACCTCACCTTGGCGTAGGTGGGCACGTTGGTGCGCCACTTCTTCGGGTCGTTGCCGATGAAGTAGTTGCTCTTGCCCGGCAGTTCCTCCGCGCCCGTCACTGCGGCTTTGGCGTTGGCGCCCACGAGTTTCATGCGGACCACCGCCGAACTCTCGCCGGTGTCCGCCAGGCCGCGAGAAGAAAATGGTAGCGCGGGACCCGCTCTCCGGTCCCGCGGCTTTTCCACTTCGTTGTCGGATGTCTTCTCTGGCCCAGCTAAAGGTAAGGGATCTGGAAGAGCCTCAGCACCGAAGGGCGGGTGCTGCGCTACACCTCCCCGTGCCGACCCGAAGGTCGGCGCTACGCTCGGGTTCTGCCTTGTTCCTACTGACGACTGGCCACTGACAACTGACGACTTCCTTAGCGTCAGGACGGCCTCGTCATGGGTGAGAAAGATCGTGTAGCCGCGGCCGCGCGAGAGAAACTTAACGGGGCCGCGCGCCTGCCCCCGGTTGGCCTCAAAACCGAGAGGCAACTTGCCGTAGCTCGCCAAGAGCTTGGGCTGGATTTCGGTGGGAACAGCGGAAATCCCGCGCTCAGCAGGAATGTTCTTCGGACCTTGCAACCCGCCATGAAAACTAAACAAAAGGGCTGCAAGAAATAGAAAGGAAGCACAAATGAGGTAGGCCGCAATCCGCTTGTTCGCGGTCTGCCGGTGCTCGGGAACGATAGGGCCGACAATCATGGGCGCCTCCACCCGACGGCAGTAAAAAAGTCGAAGAGTCGAAGAGTCAAAAGTCGAAGAGTTAAACTCCTTAACTTCCTAACCTCTCAACCACTTCACGAGCGGGCCATGACCACCATTATAAAACCGTCAATAACCCGAAAACACGTAAGAACACTGCGCGGCCAGACTCTTGGAGTGCGACAGCGGAGCCTGCGCAGCTGCCGCCTTTAGTTTTGCACGGACGGCGCAAGCCAAGGCGGCAGCTCCGCACGCTCCGCTGCCGCACTCCAAGCGCTTCGCCACGCCTTTCGCCGTAAACTCCTCATCCTCCTCTTAAAACAAGCTGCGGGCCCGCTGCTTCTATAATGTAGAAACTCGCGAGGCCGGGGCAAGCCCCGGCCCTACATGATCGGCAGCGTGGAACACAGGCCGTTGCCCTACCCTGGCGCTGGTCAGTCCACCGTCAGGGTGAATTTGAAGTCGTGCGTGAGCGTCGAGGACGTGGTCGCTGAGGTCACTGTCGCGGTCACATCCACCGTGTAAGTCCCCGGTGGCGTGCCGGGCGTGTGGATGACCTGGGCTCCGCCTCCGCAGGCACTCCACAACATCACCATCAGCAGGCAGGCGCCCAGCAGGTAGGCGGCTCGACGCTTCCCCGCCCCGGCCAGCCCCGCCAGGCTCGCCAGCCCCAACAAGCCGTACAGCCAGAACATCGCTCCCAACCCTTTGGGACTGGGCGGAACCACTCTTTCCCACGGTGGCGCCAGCGTCCCCGCCGTGGTCGAAACCGCCACGCTCACCTGCGTCGGTGTCGCCCCATTCAGGGTGACGGAACCCGGTGTGACAGTGCAGGTGGAGAGCGAGGGCGCGCCGTTGCACGTCAGGTTCACCGTCTGGTTGAGCCCACCCAGCGGAGCTAGGGTCAAGGGATAGGTCGCTTGCTGCCCCGCAGTCACTGTGGCGCTGCTCGCGGAGCTCGACATGGCAAAATCCATTCCGGTGCCCGAAAGCTGAACCGTCTGGGGGCTGCCCGGAGCGTTGTCGGTGATGGTCAGTGTGCCCGTCTGCGAGCCCGCTGTGGAGGGATCGAAGAACACACTGATGGTGCAATTCACTCCCACTGCGAGGCTGCTGGTGCAGCCGTTGCTCGCGCCGAACTGCGCGCTCGCCTGAATGCTCGAAATGTTCAAGGGCAGGTCACCGTTGTTGCTAAGCGTGATGTTCTCAGGAAGGCCGGTGGTGCCCACAAACTGGCCGGGGAAGGTCAAGCTGGAGGGCGAGAGGTTCGCCACCGGAGCAATGCCAGTACCCGTGAGCGTAATTAACTGGGGGCTGCCGGGACCGTTGTCCACCAGCGAAACTGTGGCCGTGCGCGTGCCTCGCGCCGTGGGGGTGAAGGTCACGGAGATCTGGCAGGAGGCATTCGCCGCCAGCGAGCTTCCGCAGGTCTGGCTCAAGCTGAAGTCGCCACTGTTTACTCCCCCCAACGAAATGCTGCTGATGTTCAGGGCCTGATTGCCTGGGTTCTGGAGTGTCACCGGCTCAGGGCCGCTCGTTGTCCCCACCAATTGACCGTACATAAAGTCCACGCTCGAAGCTGACAAGCTTGCGCCAGGTCCAGTACCGGTACCACTCAGGGTCACCGTTTGGGAGCCGTTGGTGGCGTTGTCCATCAGCATGAGCAAGCCGGTTTGGTAGCCGCCGGCGGTGGGTTGGAAGCTCACATTGATCGTGCAACTGCCGTTGGAACCGACGGAAGGCAGACAATTATTGCTTTCCGTCCAGGCGCTCGAGATCGTCAAACTGCTGATGGTCAGGACCACCGAACTGGTATTGGTGACGGTCACGGGTTGCGGGGTGCTCGTGGACCCCAGAGACTGGCTGTTGAAGCTTAGGACCGTGGGTGAGACTCTGGGAGGCGATTCAGTTCCAGTGCCACTCAGTTGAACGGTGTGAGGGCTACCGGAGGCGTTGTCGGCGACCGTCACGGTGCCGGTGCGGACGCCTGTCGCCATGGGCGTGAAGGCGACATCGATCGTGCAGTTGGCTTCGGCTGCGACTGTACCGCCACCGTAAGGGCAGGAAGTGGCCGTGGTGACGAGTGCAAAGTCGCCGCTGGCGGTAATGCCGGTGATGCTGAGGGGAGCGTTGCCGAGATTGGTCACGGTGACACTCTGAGGCGGGCTCGTCGTGCTCGCGGGCGCGAAGCTGAGGGCAGGGGTGGAGAAACTCACTGCCGGTGCCGGACCCGGTGAGAGCTGGGCTACAAAAGCGGGTCCGAAGTTGCCACTCTGGAACATCGACGATGTTGGGTCGGTTGCCTGGAACGGGTTGACGGTGGGAAAGTCGTTCGACCAGGTGTTCCCGGTCACGTAGGCATTGCCAACGGAATCCACGGCTACGCCACTGGCATGGTCCCACTTGCTGCCGCCCAGGTAGGTGGAATAGATCAGGGCCGAGCCGGAGGCGTTTAGTTCGGCCGCAAACGTTGTATCGGCATGAAGCCCCGCGTGCGGCAACCCAGCATTGTTGGTTGCCTGCACGGGGTTGACAGTGGGGAAATCCGTTGAAGCAGTCACTCCGACCACGTAGGCGTTGCCGGAGGAGTCCACGGCTACGCCGTAGGCCTCATCATCGAAGGCACCGCCCAAGAAGGTGGAATAGACGAGGGCCGAACCGGAGGCGTTGAGTTTCGCCACAAACGCGTCGTTGCACGTGGTGGGAGGCCCCACCAATCCACTAGGGCAGCTCTTGCCACCGTCGATGCTCGCCTGCAACGGATTGACGGTGGGAAAGTCGGCCGAGTTCGTGTAACCGGCCACATAGGCGTTGCCGAAGGAGTCGACAGCGATGGCTGAGGCCCCGTCAGTGTCGCTGCCGCCAAGGTAGGTGGAATAAACCAGCGCTGAGCCACTTGCGTTCATTTTGCTCACAAACGCGTTCTGGTTTCCGTGGAGGCTCGCCTGCAAGGGATTGACGGTGGTCAAGGCGCTCGACGCTGTGTACCCCGTCACGTAAGCGTTGCCGAAGGAGTCCACGGCAATGGCATCGGCCGTGCCACCGCTTATGCACGCGGAGTAGACTAGCGCTGAGCCGGACGCATTCAGCTTGGCCACACAACCGCCCGCCACGTAGGCGTTGGCGGAGGAGTCCACGGCAATACCCGAGGTGCCAACATTGTTGATGCACGTGGAATAGACCAGCGCCGAGCCAGTGGCGTTCAGTTTGGACACAAACCCCCCGCCACAGGAGGTACCCTGCAACGGATTGACAGTGGGGAAGTCGGTCGAACTCGTGGAACCGGCCACATAGGCATTACCAGCGGAGTCGACGGCGATGCCATTGCCTGCATCACTCCCGCTGCCACCCAGGTAGGTGGAATAGGCCAGCGCCGAGCCGGTCGAGTTCAGTTTGCTCACAAACGCGTTCTCTTTTCCGTTGAGGCTGGCCTGCAGCGGATTGGCTGTAGGGAAGTCGCTCGAGTACGTGTACCCGGTCACGTAGGCGTTGCCGGACGAGTCTACCGCGATGCCGCTACCGGAGTCGTAATAGTCTCCCCCAAGGTAGGTGGAGTAGGCGAGTACGGGGTCGATGACGAGCGGGCGGGTCTTGTCGTAGCCCGAGACTTCGAAGGTGACCTGATTGTTGGCCGTAAGATGGAAGCGGCCCTCGCGGAATTGACGATTGACGATTGTCGATTGCCGATTGACGAACTTCGATTCTCGCCTACCGTCCTGAGCTGTTGACTGTGAACTGTCGACTGTCGACTGCTCTTGGTACACCACCGGCTTGTGGAAGCGAACCTCACCACTGCCGTCCGTCCGCACCACCAGATCGCCGTTGGAATCGATTTTGAATTGGCGACTGCCTAGTGCCTTCTGCCTACTGCCTACTCCTCCCCCCGCATCGAGGGCGAGGGAAATGGCGCCCGGGTCGGCGCCCGGCGCCACCACAAAGTCATACTCGAGTTCCCCACCCTGGTTGCCGTAGTAAACCAGGTCAATGCCGGGATAAACGTTTTCGTACCTCACCTTGGCGTAGGTGGGCACGTTGGTGCGCCATTTCTTCGGGTCGTTGCCGATGAAGTAGTTGCTCTTGCCCGGCAGTTCCTCCGCGCCCGTCACGGCGGCTTTGACGTTTGCGCCCACAAGTTCCATGCGCAGAATGCTGCCTGTTGTCCGTGGTCCGTTGTCCGTTGTCCGTAGTCCGTGGTCCGTTGTCCGTTGTCCGTGGTCCGTTGTCCGTTGCAACGCGCTCCTGGCTCGAAAAGGCTTGGCTCTGGGTCCTGAATCCTGAATCCTGAATCCTGAGCCCTGTAGTTCAAGCACTGCCGCATCGCCGGTGAGGAACAAACTGTAGCCTCGCCCCCGCGAGAGGATTTTTACCTGTCGGTCGGTCTGCCCCTGGTTGAACTCGAAACTGAGAGGGAGCTTGCCGTAGCTCGCTACCAGCCGGTGCTGGACTGCGCCCGCAAGGGCGGAAATCCCATGCTCACCCGCAGAATTCTTTGGCGCTTGCAGCTTGCCATGAAAGCCAAAAAAGACAGCGGCGAGAAATGCAAAAGACACGCCAGCCCAGTAGATCACGATGCGCTTGGTTGCGCTCTGAGGGCAGGCGAGAGTGGCGAACCCGGAAATCATAGGCGCCTCCTCGCGGGGTTAAAATTCCAGTTACTAGAGCATAACCCCACAGGCCGGCAAATACAAGCGCCAGCCGGGAGTGTCCCAAGCGTGTGTTAATCACCACCACGGCTCTCAAACCTCTGAAAGGGCGACTTGGCGTAGTGCGTCTAATGCTTCTTCTTACATCTGGCCCCTGGGCCAGTCTCAGCCCGGGGCGGAGTTCCAATGCCCCGAGGGTTGAATTGGAAGCTCGTCTAGCCCCCCGTCAGGCTCGCCCGCCGGCGCTTTTTCGGCCCCCCAAACTGCGCTTAGAGGCCAAATAAAAGGCGGTTTTTCGCCTTTTTTTGGCCTTAATTAGAGTTCGTTTGGGCTCAAAAACCAGTTCGTTTTTAACATCGATGCCTTATAAGTCCTTTATTTACAACAGAACCTTGAGTTCGTTCCGTCAAAAAACATCTTTTTTGCATTTCTGCGCTTTCTTCCCCCTGCCCGATTCATTTCCCATTGCCTTGCCGCCCCACCCTTCGGGGCCTTCCGGGGCTCTCCTGTGACAACGAGTATAGGCTACCACAAGCCGGTTTGGTTGTCAAGAAAAAAGTGGAGGCAACAAAAGGTCAGGTAGCAAGCGTCCGGGGGCGGGTCACGGGGGCATGGGAAGGGCGAGGCATGCACAGTGGTAGCGATGGCTTGTTGCCGAAAGCTGAGGGCTGAGAGCTGAAGGCTGAGGGCCAACACGACTTCACGGCCCAACAACGGGATTGGTGAGGGTGCCAATGCCCTGGACCGTGACGCTGACCGTGTCACTCGGCTTGAGGTAGACGGGCGGCTTACGGTGATGGCCCACACCGCCCGGAGTGCCTGTGGAAAGGAGGTCGCCGACTTCCCAGGTCAATGACTGGGAGAGGTAGCTCACCAGAAACGGAATCTTGAAGATCAGGTCGCCGGTATTCGAGTCTTGCATCGTCCGCCCGTTGAGCTCGAGTGAGATTCGCAGAGAATGCGGGTCGGAAATCTCGTCGGCAGTGACAATCCAAGGGCCGGTAGGCCCGAAGGTATCGCAACTCTTCCCCCGGAACCATTGCCCATCGCCCATTTGAAGGTCACGCGCGCTCACATCATTAAGGATGGTGAAGCCGGCGATGTGCTCGAAGACTTTCTCTTCCGGTATGCCCTTCCCGCGCTTTCCGATGACGACCGCGAATTCGGCCTCGTAATCCACTTGCGTCGAGTTGGGAGGGAGGATAATGGGGTCGCCAGGGCCGCAGATGGTGTTGCCGGACTTGAGGAAGAACACCGGCCGCGCGGGCGATTTGATGCCCTGTTCGGCTCGGTGGGATTCATAGTTGAGTCCCACACAAACAATCTTCCCCGGCCGCGGAAGGGGAGCGCGCAGGCGCACTTGCTCGAGCGGCGTGAACACTCCGCGAGGGAGGGGCGAAGGTTCTCGAGAGGCAGTCGCGGCTTCAAGAATCTCCCCCAGCGCCCGGCGCCACGCTTCCCCTCGTTCGAGCAAATCAATCATGTGGCGAGGGCTCGCGGCTCCGGCCAACACCAGGTTAACGGCTTTTTGCAACTCCGGCCGCGGCTCGAGGCCCAGCGTGCCGCTACGAAGCGAGTCAAGGGCGAGTCCAAGATCGACCACGAAATGGCCCTTCAGAACGCCCACGGGGGCCTCACCGCCGCTCTCAAACGTTAGCAGTTTCATGTGAGAATCAGCCTCCTGTGGCATTGTCGATTGGCGATTGCCGATTGTCGATTGCAAAAGCGGTGTAGCGAATTGCTTTGCTGTCAATCGGCAATCGACAATCGGCACTTTCAGCCCGCACTTTCCCCCTCCATGCAATTCATCTTCGGTCGGAAGACGAATAGTTTACTGCAACTTGTCAGTATCTTCCAAACTTCGAGAAAACTGGTGGTGTCCTAACATGGGATGTAAGGCCGGGGTTTCGCCCAAGGCTGTCCAAATTGCAGACCCTATCGAGAGCTCAGCGCGGCTCTGCCGCAGGTCATCGCCGACCCGATCGAGGGTAATTTGGACAAGCTTGGGGCCTGTTCCGGCCAGGCCGTCCCGCCATGGCGGGAGGCAGCCCTACAGTCGAATTGGGACACCGCCAGAAACCTGTTGCGCCTGTCCGGGATAAGGCGCAGAATAAGGAATGGCCCCATGATCGGCGGAAGCGGCCCGGCTTGTCGAGGATGCCGATTGTGAGGGCTGCTAATTCAGGATGGCGTGCCGAAAGCCGAAAGACCGTGGGGGCTGGGTTTCGGACCGGGCGCTTTGACTCAAGAGGTTAAGAACCGCTAAAGCAATCCAAGGCTTATCCTTCCCCGATTTGGAGGAAAATTTTTGGACCCAGCGTCTCATCTTTTCCCAGTGTTTTCTCTTCCCGAAGACAAGTTTCATGACCACTGCGGCGTCTTCGCGGTTTATGGTCACCCGGAGGCAGCCAAGTTGGCGTACCTGGGCCTTTACGCCCTCCAACACCGGGGCCAGGAGAGCGCCGGCATCGCTGTTTCTGACGGCGAGTCCTTGACCTGCAAGAGGGGCATGGGCCACGTGGACGAGGTCTTTCCCCCCGAAGTCATCAAAGCCTTGCCGGGACATCTCGCCATCGGGCACACGCGCTACTCGACGGCCGGCGACACGGACCTGAAGAACGCCCAACCCCTCAAGGTGAGTTGTAACAAGGGTCAAGTGGCGCTGGCGCACAACGGGAATCTGGTGAACGCCAGCACCATCCGGCGCGACCTGGAGAACCGGGGTGACATCTTTCAAACCACCAGTGATACGGAAGTGATCCTCCATTTCTTTGCCCGCTCCCGCCAGGCGGGCATCCCGGAGGCCGTGGCGGAGGCGCTCGACAAGGTGGTGGGCGCCTACTCACTGGTCATGCTCTTCAAGGACAGCGTCTACGGCATCCGCGATCCGCGCGGCTTTCGCCCCCTCAGCCTGGGCCAACTCGACGATGGTTACGTCCTGGCCTCGGAAACTTGCGCCTTTGACCTGATCAATGCCAAGTTCATTCGCGACGTCGAGCCGGGCGAGATGGTCATCCTGGACCGCCGGGGGGTAACCTCCCTGCATTTTGCCCCTCCCGCGTCGCCCGCCCACTGCATCTTCGAGCACGTTTACTTTTCCCGTCCCGATAGCATGGTGTTTGGGCGTTCGGTGCAGGCCAGCCGCGAAATGCTGGGACGCTTTCTGGCCCGCGAGCACCCGGCGGATGCCGACGTAGTGGTTCCGGTTCCGGACTCCGGCGTTCCGGCGGCTACCGGCTATGCCGAAGAATCAGGCATCCCGCTCAAAATTGCCTTGATCCGAAACCACTATGTGGGCCGCACCTTTATTGAACCCAGCCAGGCCATCCGGGATTTCGGGGTCAAGCTGAAGCTTAATCCTGTGCGGAGTCTGCTGGAGGGGAAACGAGTGGTTCTGGTAGACGATTCGATTGTGCGGGGGACTACCAGCGCGATGATCGTGCGTATCGTGAGAGAAGCCGGGGCAAAGGAAATCCACATGCGCATCAGTTGCCCGCCCACAGCCTCACCTTGTTTTTATGGCATCGACACGCCAACGAAAAAGGAATTGATCGCATCTACACACAGTGTCGAGGAAATACGGCAATTCCTGGGGGCTGATTCCCTGGGTTACCAGTCACTCGAGGGCCTGCGCCGGGCGGTGGGCGATACGCAGGGGCGATTCTGCCTGGCCTGTTACACGGGAAATTATCCCACCGCCATTCAAGAGCCCCTCATTGCGATTAGGAACCGGGGCTGAGAGATATGGAACCACTTGAGAACGAAACAACACGAGAGCCTGTTTCAGAGCCGCCTGAGCCGGCCGGCGAAAGTCCGGGGACGAAGTCCGGGCACGGGGAAAGCATCTGGGAGACTGTCCGCTCCTTGCTGGTCGTCCTGGTGGGCGTGTTTTGCATTCGGACCTTCATTGCGGAAGCTACGGTAATTCCTACCGGCTCCATGGAACAGACGATCTTGATCGGCGATCATGTGTTCCTGAACAAGCTGCTCTACGGGCCGCGGCTGCCTTACACCTCCCTTCGCATTCCTCCGCTCAGGACTGTGCACCGGCAGGATATTGTCGCTTTTCGTTATCCCCGCAATCCGTCCGTGATGTTCGTGAAGCGGGTAATCGCGGTGGGTGGCGACGTGCTCAAGATCGAGGACCGGAAGGTGTATGTCAACGGCCGGCCGCTGCGAGAGCCTTATATACAATTCCAGTACGCTTCCACTTTGCCCTTGCGCGACAACTTCCCCCCTCCTCTCCATGTTCTGGATACCCTGCCCGCCGCTTGGGGGCTGGACCCGGCATGGTCGCGGGAAATGCCCAATTTCATTCGCGAAGATGGTTTACACGTGCCCCAGGGATTCCTGTTTTGCATGGGGGACAATCGGGACAACTCGTTGGACAGCAGGTTCTGGGGATTCGTACCGGAAGAGAACGTAGTGGGCGAGCCGCTCTTCGTTTATTGGTCCTACGATGCCCCCAGCCGGGACTGGACGAGCGAGGAGTTGGCGTCGCGACTGAGGTTTGATGCCTCCATCCTGTGGAACTTCTTCACCAAAACGCGCTGGTCGAGGACGGGGAAAACCTTCTGATTGGTGATTTGTGATTGGTGATTGGTGATTTGCGATTGGTGAATTGCGGTGTCATCCTGAGCGAAGCGAAGGATCTTTGCAGTTGTATTGGTTCGGTGCCCCAGACGAACTGCGGAGATCCTTCGCTTCGCTCAGGATGACAGCGAACAGCCAGCCCGTCAGCAATCATGCATCGAGCATCGGCAATCACAAATCACCAATCGCAAATCACAAATCAGAAATCACAAATCCCTATGCTATACCGTGACGCTGGTGTTGACATTGACGCTGCCACCGAAGCCAAAGCGTCCATCAAGCAATTGGCGCGCAAGACCTTCAATGCGCGCGTCCTGAAGGAAGTTGGGGCCTTTGGCGGATTCTTCTCCATCAAGGGTCTTCCCCGCGACACCGTCCTTATCTCGAGCGTCGACGGCGTAGGAACCAAGCTCAAGATTGCCTTCGCCTTGAATCGCCATGCCACCGTGGGAGTTGATCTGGTCAACCACTGCGTCAACGACATCGCGGTGCATGGCGCGGCGCCCTTGTTTTTCCTCGACTACCTGGCCACAGGGAAAATGCATCCGAAAGTCGTTACGGAAGTCGTGCGGGGCTTGGCCCTGGCGTGCCGCTCTGTGGGCTGCGCTCTGATCGGCGGTGAAACGGCGGAGATGCCGGGATTCTATCCGCCCAATGAGTATGACTTGGCCGGCTGCATCGTGGGCTGGGTGCGGCGGCGCGAGATCGTGGATGGCAGCCGGATCTCGGCGGGGGACGTGATCGTGGGCCTTCCTTCCACGGGACTGCACACGAATGGATACTCCCTGGCCCGCAAGGTCCTGCTCGAAAAGGAAGGAATCAAGCTCACCCAGCAGGTGCCGGAACTTGGCTGGACCCTGGGCGAAGAACTGCTTGCGCCACACCGCTGCTACTGGAAAGTCATCGAGCCCTTGCTCGCGGAGCGTTTGCTCAAGGGATTGGTCCACGTCACCGGGGGTGGGATCACCGACAATACCCCGCGCATACTTCCGGCAGGGACACAGGCGGTGGTCCGCCTGGGAACCTGGCCGGTGTTTCCGATTTTCGAGTTGATCGCGCGCCGTGGCCGCGTGCCGGAGTCCGACATGCTCCGCACTTTTAATATGGGAATCGGCATGATGATGATTGTGGCGAAGCGAAAGCTCAATCGCCTTGCGACCCTTCTCACTCAACGGCACGAAAAGTTCTGGATCATTGGCGATATCCAGCGCGGGAAGGTTGGCGTTAAGTACGTTTGAACATTGGTGATTGGTGATTTGTGATTGGTGATTTGCGATTGGCGGTTTGCGATTCGTGATTGGTGATTTGCGCTGTCATCCTGAGCGAAGCGAAGGATCTCTGCAGTAATTTTGGTGCTCGGTGACCTCAGACGAACCGCGGAGATCCTTCGCTTCGCTCAGGATGACAGCGAACGACCCGCCAATCAGCGACCACCAATCACAAATCACCAATCACCCATGGATGGCTCTCATGAAAAACCTTGGCATACTGCTCTCCGGACGCGGCTCGAACTTTGAAGCCATCGCTCGCAACGTTCAGGCAGGGAAAATACCTGCGCAGATAGCCGTGGTAATCAGCAACAAGGAGGACGCTGCCGGCCTGGCCACCGCCCGAAAGATGGGCCTTGAAACCCGCTTCATTCCCTCCCAAGGAAAAGAACGCGAAGCCTTCGACCGCGAAGTCGTTTCGGTGCTGAAGGCGTTTCAGGTGGAGGTAGTTTGCCTGGCGGGTTTCATGCGCATTCTCAGCCCTTATTTTGTGCGGGAGTTTCCCGGTCGCATCCTGAATATTCATCCCGCATTGCTGCCTGCATTTCCGGGAACCGAGGCGCAGAAGCAGGCGCTGGATTATGGGGTGAAATTCACCGGCTGCACGGTTCACATCGTAGATGAAGGCGTGGATTCCGGCCCCATCGTCTGCCAGGCCGTCGTGCCCATTTTGGATGAAGACACCCCTGAGTCCCTCTCCGCACGCATCTTGAAGGAGGAGCACCGCATCTATTCCGAAGCCGTCTGCCTGCTGGTGGAAGACAAGGTCCGCCTCGAAGGCCGGCGGCTGGTGAGGAAGGATTGATGAGACAACGCAGACCCCCCCCCGTCCCGCGCCGGCTGGCAAAAACGCCGGACGCGGGCCACCCTCTCCCCTCGGAGAGGGTGAAGATGCGTTCCCTCCTCGACGGCAATCGGCGGCTTCCCACCTTCGAAATCCCTTCGGGAGCGCCGATTATTCCGGCCTCCCGCATCGAGCGAGTCGTTGATGAAGAGGGTCTATTCTGAGCTCCTGCTGCTCGATGTCAATGTGCTGCTCGCCCTGGCTTGGCCCAACCACATTTGATACCAAACTGCAAGCCCTTGCCAGGAACGAAGAAGAGATTGAGGTTTTAACGGATTGAGCCCGTCTCAATTCCGGGTGACAGGGCTTCCCCTCCAGCCGGCCGTTTGGCTGCGCGGTGTCTTCACCTTGCAGTTAGACAGGCGGTTAAGTTTCTCGGCAACAACCGGAGCGTAGTTAAAAGTCATCCGGGAAGCATGGCCAGCGTCACACGGCGATGAACAGGTTCTCTGCGAATGCCCACTCATTGTCCACCCACTGTGCCACGCATTCGAACCCGGTCCGTTCGGCCATCCCCGGGGCCTCATTCCGCCCGTACTTATGGCAACTCTCGGTCCAGATGGTCTCATCGCGCTGGAGCGTGGCGCGGAAATCAGCCCCTTCGATGGAGACGGTCTGGCTTTCAACCGAGCGCAGATGCATCTCGATGCGCCGCTCCCGGGCATTGTAGAGCGCGAGGTGCTCAAATCGGGACAGGTCGAAGTCACCTCCCAGCTCCCTGTTGATGCGGGCCAGCAGGTTGCTATTGAACACCGCGGTCACGCCGAGAGAGTCGTCGTAGGCGGGAATGAGCTGGGCCAGGGGTTTTTCCAGGTCCATGCCTAGCAGCAGGGCGTCGCCAGGCTCGAGCGCCTGGCGAATCTTGCGCAGGAAGTCCTCCCCGGGGCCGCGATCGAAGTTGCCGATCGAGCTGCCCAGGAAAAGCACCACGACTCCCTCACCCCGTCCGCGGCGCGCCACTGCCCTGCTCAGACCATCCAGGTACTCGGTCTCAAACCCCAGAATACTGACCTGGGGCAAATCATCGAGTTCGCGCTCACAGCTCTCCAGCGCCGTCGAGGAGATTTCAATGGGACAGTACGTCGTAGGCTGATGGTGGGCGAGGGCTTGAAGTATCCCGCGCGTCTTCCTGCCGCTGCCGCTGCCGAGCTCGACCACGATCCCATGCGAAGTGAGCCGCTCCGCAATGGCCTCCGAGTGCCGCCGCAGGATTCTCTCCTCCGCCCTCGTCAGCCCGTATTCAGGAAGCTTGGTGATCACTTCAAACAAGGCGGAGCCGACATCGTCGTACAGGTATTTTGACGGCAACCCCTTCTGCCCCGACCGCCCGAGCCCGTCACGCACGTCTTCAGCGAACGAGTTGACAGCGTGGGTTACACCACCGCGGATCACCATATCGGCTCCCTTCAGTTGCTCACACAGCGGAAGGATGCGTAAACGAATGGAAAGTGCGCCTGGAACCAGTTGCGGAACGAACGGCGCAGCATACACGCCCCAGTGCGCGGCGAGGCCCCTTTCATCACATAATGCTTTCCGTCGAAGAAGTTCGCGGAGTAGCCGCGGTAAAAGGGAAAAGGCTCAAAACCAGGGAAGGGCTCAAAGAGGGAGGAGGTCCACTCCCAACCGTTTCCGAGAGTATCGTCCACTCCGAAAGCGCTGCGACCGCCGGGATAGGTTCCCACCGCGACCGGATCCCAACGCTGGAAGTCGAAGTTGCCGCGCTTACCCTCGGGGGACGTGTCACCCCACGGATACGCTCGCTCCACGCCTTCCGCCGTCCCGTAAGCTGCGCGATGGAATTGGGCCTCGGTAGGAAGAGACTTGCCAACAAAACGCGCGTAAGCCGAGGCCTCCGCATGGCTGACATACACCGGCCAGCCCTGTGGCAACGGCGCCTCTTCGAACATGGCCTGATAGAACCACTGACCTTGGCGCTGGCGCCAGAACCATGGATGGCCGATGTTCTGTTCCTTGATCCAGGCCCAGTCTGCGTCACTCCAGAAGCGCTGATCATCGTATCCGCCTTCGCGCATGAACTCGAGAAACTCGCCGTTCGTGACTTTGTAGGCGTCAATCGCGAAGGCCGGCACTTGAATCGAATGAACCTCAAACTCGTTGTCCCAGCCAAACGATTCGTCTCCTTGCGGAATCCCGAGTGTCACCGTCCCAGCCGGGATGTCGACCATCCTCGCAGGGACCGGTTGGCCGGCCTCGGAAGACGCCAAGGGGGGATAGCTGCGCGGCGCAATCTTCCGCTCGGTGGGCAACTGGTGCAGCATGTACGCCAGGGTCTCTGCGTGCATGAGCCGATGCTCGATCGCCACATTCAGGATGATTTCGGGCGGATACTGCCAGCGGCCCGCCGAGGCTTGCGACCTGTCGCTCAGAATCCTGTCGAGTTCTTGGCGAACGCGAAGGTCATAGGCGTTGATCTCCGAGAGGCCAGGCCAGTCAGAGGGTTGGTCCGTCGGGAGGCCGCCGCCCACTGGATCGATGCCGAAGGCAAAGAGGTGATCGAATTCCTTGTGCGCGGGTCCCAGGCCTAGCGCCTGGTCGGCGATCAGATTCCAGTCGAATGCCTCGAGGTGGCCAATGTAGAAGACAATCCGGTGCCTTTCAGGAATGGGCCGGTCATACAACGCACTGGTGCGCACGATTCGAAACAGGTCATCGGTCATCGACCTCGATTCAGCCAGGCGGACTAAAAGCTGGTCCCGATGGTTAAGTCGGGTTGCCGTTGCTTTCATTTTGCGATTCCCCCTTTTCGTCTCCGAGGCTGGGATAGCGCGTCTTTGCCCCGGTGTTCTTCACATAAACTTCATCATGGAGACTGTTCTTTGTTCGGCCCCGAGACCCCCTCACCCCCGGCCCCTCTCCCCCAAGGGGGCGAGGGGGGGGCGGTAACTTGAATTTACCGGCCTCTGCCCCTTGCTGGAGAGGGCAGCGGTAACCTGAGTTTACTGCCCTCTCCCCCTTGCTGGAGAGGGCGGCGGTAACCTGAGTTTACTGCCCTCTCCCCCTTGGGGGAGAGGGTGGACCGCAACCGGCGCTTTCTCCAGCCGGGGCGGGCCGGGTGAGGGGGTCACCCACGAACGAATTGAGAGGTAATTTCGAATAGCCCCTTACGCGAACAGCATTACCGCCTGCCCCATCTCGTACATGCCGCGTAATGTAACTTGATGCTTTAACCCGCCTTTTGGTTCAGGTTCGACAGCGCGTAGCACTTCGGCATCATCGTCCACACTGATGATCACCGCTTTCGCCATTTAGCGCGCCCGCTCGCGAATCGCAGCCCGCTGCCATGAAAATGGCTCCCCTCCTCGGCGGAGGAGGGGTCAGGGGGTGGTGGGCACGAGTTCAGTGCGCCGGCCAACCACCCCCTACCCCCTCCTTATCCAAGGAGGGGAATTACACCTGGAGCATTTTCATGCACAGTGGTGAGCCGAAGAATCATGAAATCTGCGCTAAACACCTGAAATTAGTTTTTGTTGCCCGCTATCATTTTACCGCGCAATCGAAACAATATCTCTAACCGAGATTTCTGATCAAGGGTTTGGATGGGCGGGGAGCGTCGGTTTTTGCTGAAGGGCAGGCTTGTGGATTAAGTATGCGGCCCTTTGTGCCGGTCGAAATTGAACCCGAGCAGAGCACAGCGTTCACGATCGATCTGCGCAAGCGGCCCCCGCAGAGCGCGTAGGCGCTGGGCTTGTGCCGCACGTGACGCCGCCGCCCAACTGTGGTATAAAATAACGATGAGAGGGTCGGAATATGGCAACACTCGATTGGTCACAATGCCCCGCCGTCGAGAGCATCCCCGGCAAGCGTAGCGGCGCATGGGTATTCCGGGATACGCGGACGCCGGTTTCAGTTGTCTTTGACAATCTGGAAGCAGGAGCCTCGATCAACGAGATTATGGAGTGGTTTCATTTGTCCCACCAACAGGTGGTTGCCGTGATCGACTTTGCGGCGCGAAGCCTTGACGCGCTGCCGGTGCAGCCCCCCGCCCCAAGGGTCGATGCTCATACTCCTTGATAACGGTACTCCAGCCCCGCTCCGATACGCGCTCAAGGGCCATGTGGTGGTTGAAGCGATCGAACGAGGGTGGGACCGGATGCTTAACGGCGAATTGATAGCGGCTCCGGAGGCGGCCGGCCTCGACCTTTTGCTGACGACCGACAAAAACATGCGTTACCAGCAGGACTTGAGAGGCCGGAAAATCGCGTTCGTGGTCATCGGCAATCAGCAATAGCCCACTTTGCGCCGGCACGTTGAAAGGGTTGTGGCCGCCGTCAATGCAGCGGCTCCCGGCAGTTATGCCGAAGTGGACATACCGCTCAAATAAGCCGCCGTTACTGGTAGCGTAGCGGCGGGTTTACCCCGCCATTTTCGGACAACGTCGCGCAGAGTTATCCGTCAGCCGACGGATTACTCTGGGGTTTTCCGTTCTTGCCGTATTTAGAGCCGAGGAGTTAAAAGACTACTCTGCGCTGCTGCCTCTGCCGGGGCACTTGCAATTGAGCCCTACCGTTTACCGCGGCTAATCGCCGATGACAGATTCTTCTACTGCGATCCTGCGCGGGCGTAGGGCACTTCTACTTGTAGCCCGTTTCCCGGCAACTTGGATTGTTGGGAGGTACGTCGGCCGGAGACAAGGACTTTGACATTCCTAGGTAAACAGTATGCGACTAGCGAAAGGCGACTATGCGTTGCTGCGACCGGTGCTGATTGAGTTGAGACGGCGGCATCCCGAGGGCCTGGCGCACTGTTGTGAACGACCTCATGAGGGAAATCAAGGGGGCTTCCCGCAAGGAAAAGATGATGCCTTCAATGCGGTGGTCGGACTCTTCGGCATGCTTCAGGTGTGCCTCGGCCAGCGTGCGCCCAGCGAACCGGACGAGCCGGTAATCCGTGATATCGAAGGCTGGATTCTCGGCCATCCAGGCTGACGTGGCCTCGCCTAACCCTCCTCGTCAGCGACAGCGCGTGTGCATGAGCGAATGAAAATCACATCGGGCTGCAAACCCAGTTTTTCAAGCGCCCGCGACTCGTAGTTGGGCAGGCGGCCGAACCAATCGTAATACTTTTCTAGCTTTTCAGTCGCCTCCTTCAGCCGCCCCAGCTTCGCTAGCGTGAGAAGCATGTTCTCGAAGGCCACTTTGAAAGGCGGCTCCGCATCTGCCGCGTCGTCGCCCTCCAAGTGCTTCTCGTCCTTCTTAGCCGTGTCTGTGAGGTTGCAGGCCTTTTCAAACCAGCCGAGTGCTTGTTCGTACTCTCCTCGGCGGTAGTGTTCCCAGCCTATGTTGTTCAGGCAATCGCGGTGGCAATCGAGACAGAGGGTGCTTGGATATTCGAGCGCTTTTGTAAGGGCTGTTAAAGCCTCCTCGCGCATGTCGAGTGCGTAGAGCCCGAAGCCTAATTTGGCATGTTTTTCACCATTGGTCGGGTCTTCAGATACGGCCTCCTTCAGCGTCGGGAGGTTTTCCTCTGCTTTGTTCAATGTCATCATGCAGATTTCCACGGTTTCGACTAGCTCCGCGAGCAGGGACAGCGGCGCGTCCTCTTTGCATAATGCGAGTTCGGCAACGCCAAAGTTGAAGCCCTCGAGCGCAGACCCACCGTGGCGCATGGCTCGGATTTCGAGCAGAGGGTCTTCAACATCGGCTGATGTCCAGGCCAGTACCAAGTTTTGGAGGTCTTGATAAGTCCTGCCGGTGGTTTCAAACAAGCCCCGCAGATAATCCCTCGACCATCTGTTTTCAAGCACTATCGGAGCCTCCCTACTGTGGGGTCGGGCTGCCGCCCTAGGCTTTTAGCAAGAGCTTGGCCCCCAGGGCGCTATGGTCGCTCAGGCCGGGGCCGCGCAACTTGTGGAGGTATTCGCATTGTTCGACGCCGAAATGGGGGGACACGAACATGTGGTCGAACCAGCGGCGCTTCTTCCCCGTCGTCACGTGGGAGACATCCATCGCACCCTTTCCGTGGGCTTCCCAATACGCATTCCGGAGCCCATGCTCTTCCACCTTTTCGAACAGCCATCGGACGGGTTTGTCCCAATCCTGCCCCTTCCCAGTGCGTCCTCCGAACGTCCATTCTTCCCAATAGTCAGGGCCGTTGTGCTCCTGTCCCCAGGTCAGAATGTGCCCGTTCACGAGACGGTGATACTGCGGCTCGTTAAAGTCGCCAGTAACGATGAAGGGTGTGCCTTTCGCCTGAAGTACCAGTTCTTTGAGCACCTTGAAGGTGTCGATCTTCTCCCAGCCGTGCCTTGTGCCGTTCGGGATATGCGCAGTGACGACGAAGATCGAGCGGCCGTTGACAGACACCGAGCCCCGCGTGAGCGCTTGAGGCCAGGGAAGCTCTTTTCTTGGATACCGCAGCTCAGTCGCGTCAAGGGGCCAGCGGCTGCCGATGACGTTAATTTCGCATAGGCACGGAAGGTCCAGATGGGCGGTATAGTAAACATGTTTGAGATCCATCTTGACAAGGCGGTCTCTGAAATCCTCCGCACGATGTGGCGCGACCTCTTGCAGCGTAAGGAGATCAAGCTGGCTGGTGCGGCCCACCGCCTTTTCGAGCGCGTCCAACACCGACGCGTCTCGGCGTGCCACGTTCCACGTCACGACTTGAATTGGGGTGGATTTCTTAGGCATGGGTCACCTCGCTAAAGCAGGATACCGAAAAATCGGCTTGCGGACAAGAGTAGTGAATAGCGGTGAATAGCGGTATTGAATAGCGGCGTGGTGGAACAGTTTGAATGAGCGGGTGGCCCAGACGTTGGGTTTGATGTCCGTGTCCCAAGCCTCGCCTTGCAATCTCTCGCCCCCAGTTTCCACGGCAGCCGCTCCATCGCCAGCTTGACTCTTGCCCATCGCGGGGTTGCGCAACGAAATCCCGTGGCGACACCAAAAAGGTCTTGACTTATTACAAGCTTGTTATATACTGAACTCGCCATGAGAACGCGGGATTTAAAAGCGGAGCGGCGGAGGCACGGCTGGGGCCAAGTGGAAGCAGCCGAGCGCCTGGGAGTGTCCCAACCTTATCTGGCCATGCTGGAGAGCGGAAAGCGTCACCTCACACCCGCCTTGGCGCGTAAGGTGGTTGCGGCCTATGGACTTCCGCCTACGGAGCTGCCTGTATCGTCGGGATTAACGGAAAAGGTTGACGGGAGACGGTTGGTTGAGGATCTCGCGAAACTCGACTACCCGGGATTTGCGTATGTTCGCACGCGTCTGCGAAGTAAGAACCCCGGAGAGGTTCTGCTTACAGCTCTGGCGCAAGAGAATCTGGAGGGGAGGGCGGCCGAAGCGCTGCCTTGGCTGCTCCTGCGATATTGGCGGATGGATTTCGGCTGGCTGGTGGTGGAGGCGAAGAAGTTTGACCTCCAAAATCGTTTGGGATTTGTGGTCAACCTTGCCCGCCAGCTTTCTGAACGAGGCGTGGAAGCGGAGCGCACACAGGCTCTCGCGAGTTTGGAATCCTTGCTGGAGTCAAGCCGGCTGGCGCGTGAAGACTATTTCTACCGGGCTCCCCGCAACGACCGGGAACGGCAGTGGCTGTTCGAGAACCGGCCGGAGGCAGCGCGACACTGGAATTTGTTGTCAGACCTGCGACCCGAGCACTTGCAATATGTCGCCTAACAACGAGGCAAAACTCCCATCACCTTGGGACCGGTTTCTGGAAGAACTTGACGGGCTTCTCCGCGAACAGGTTCAAGTGCATTGCCTCGGTGGATTCGTGGTCAGCCTTTTTTACGGACTACCGCGACCAACGGCGGATGTTGACTATTCTGCTGTAATACCCTGTGGCTGTGTGGACGACCTTCAGGCATTGGCGGGGCCGGACTCGATGCTTGCGAAGAAGCACAAGCTCCATTTGCATCATTTCCCGGCCATTTCCCTTCCGGAGGACTACGAAGCGCGGCTCTCGGAGATGTACCCCGGTCGGTTCAAAAACCTGCATCTTTACGCCCCCGACCCATACGACTTGATTTTGTCCAAGCTAGAGAGAAACAGCCAAAAGGATCGTGATGACGTGGCCTTCCTGGCAGAAAGCCTCCATCTCAGTCCTGAGTTGCTGCGCAAACGCTACGAAAAGGAATTGCGTCCGTACCTCGTAAATGAAGGCCGGCACGATCTTACGATCCAGCTCTGGCTTGACGTTTGCTTCGGGGGGCATCCGCTTAATCCTTAAGTCTCGACGGAGCTCGTAGTAAACGACCAGCTTTCCAGGAGACAAGCAGAGGTGCTACCAGTCGCCTAACCGGAAATGTAACCCTCAGCTCATGAGAACGGCTCGAGCATGACCTCGTCGATGTAACACCAGCCCCAGTTTTCGCCCGGCTCGAGAGATCGCATAATCGGGTGCTTGGTCTTTCGGAAGTGCTTTGTGGCATGCCGGTTCTTCGAGGAGTCGCAGCAGCCGACGTGACCACAAATCTCACAAAGGCGCAAATGAACCCACGAATCACCCATCTTTAAACACTCTTCGCATCCATCGGTTTTTGGCGATGGGTTGCGAATTTGGTCAAGGTGCGAACAAGTTCCCTGCATCATGTCCCTCCTCTACTCTGTCGATGACTGGGCTTTAGAGTCTGTGTGAAAACCTTGGCTGGCTCGCTGTAGCGGCGCTCTATGAGCGCCGAAGCCCTTCATTTCCAAGGCGGCGGTCACAGACCGCCGCTACAATTCAAGGTTTTCACACAGACTCTTTGGGCTGAGTGATCGGCAAATAAACCTGGAATCGAGTGTCGCCCGGCTGCGAAGAAACACGTATTTCACCATGGTGATTCCTTACGATCCGGCAAACAGTATCCAGCCCTAGACCCGTCCCCTCGCCGACTCCCTTGGTGGTGAAAAAAGGTTCAAAGATGTGCGGCAGAACATCGGGCGGGATTCCAGGTCCATTGTCGCCAATCTCGACAAGCACGCGGTCGAGTTCCCGCGCGGTCCGCACCCGCAGCTCACCCTTCCCTTGCATGGCCTCGATGGCGTTGGCCATCAGGTTGGTCCAAATCTGGTTGAGCTCGCCGCCATAGGCGCAAATTCGCGGCAGGTTTTCGTCGTATTCGCGGACTACTCTAATTCCGTCTTTGAGGCGATGGTGGAGAATCGTCAACGTATTCTCCAGCCCCTGATGCAGGTCGATCTCCTGCATGGCAGCCTGGTCCATGTACGAGTACTCCTTGATAGCACGGACCAGATCCGAGATGCGTTTGGTGCTGATCTCAATCTCGCTTATCAGCCTCGAGATCGTGAGCAGCGAAGCGATGCGGATGAGCGCATCGCCCAGCACCTCGTCGCCCACCTGGGCAGCCAAACTTTCTAACCTTGGTATTTCCACGCCCGCGTCGGCGAGGGCCGGCGCGATCTTCCAGCCATCCGGCACTTGGCGTCCCTCGAGCCACGTGGTGATGCGCTCTTCGCGATCGCTTTGGGCCAGGGGATCCTCGGGAATCGTGGAGGTAAAGTGCCCGGCCTCCCGCTCGAAACGGGTAATCATCTCGCGCTGCACTGGATTGAGGGCGTGACGGGAGAGCCGGATGCTGGCGTCGCGCACGGTCTCGAGCGTTTCACGGAGGCTTGCTGTGGCTCGTTGGGCCGCTGCAGCCGGGTTGTTCAATTCATGCGCCAAACCCGCGGACAGCTTACCGAGCGCCATCAGCTTATCGCGCTGTGTCTCGCGCTTGGTGGTCTCGCGGATGCGGTCCGCCATGATGGCGACCAAACGCTGGCCGAGCTGGGGCATTCGCTGCAACATTTCGGGAAAGAGGTTTTTATGGAGGCGCACCATGCGGGTGGGAAGCACGGCTCGGCCTGTGCCGGGGTAGCGCGTCAGGCGCGAGTAGGGGAGTGCGCCGGAAACCTGGCCGGCATACGCGGTGTGGATGGGCGCGTCCGAGCCGCTTTCCCGCTGCACGCGAATTTCTCCCTCGAGGATCACGATGAGATAGTCCACGGGTTCGCCCTCCCGAGCAAAAATCTCTCCCGGCTGGAAGCGAACTTCCTCCGACTTTTCCGCCAACCAGGCGAGTTGCTCCGGGGGCAGGTAAGAGAAGACCTCGATCTTGCGCAGGTCGTCGATCAAACTCTTGCCCGTTTCACTGGTAAGGTTTTCCGCCATGTCACACCGCACTGAGGTACTGATGAATGAACTGCACGGCAATCGAGCCTTCGCCCACGCCCGATGCAACCCTCTTGACCGAACCGTGGCGGACGTCACCCGCGGCGAAGATGCCGGGGACACTGGTTTCCGTCCAATACGGGTCACGGGCCAGCGGCCATCCCTGGGGCCGCTTTCCATCACGCAGGAGATCAGCCCCGGTGAGGATAAAGCCGCGCTCGTCGCGCTCCACCACGCCCGCCAGCCAATCTGTGTTGGGCTCCGCGCCAATGAAGACAAAGAGCGAGTTTGCGGAGACCCTTTCAGTTTCGCCGCTGTCCCCGCAGTGAATGGAAAGGGCTTCGAGGTGTTGGTCCCCGAAGACTTCCACCACCCGGGCGCGCGTTTCCACCCGGATATTCGGCGTATTTTTGATCTGGTCGATCAGGTACTGCGACATTGAGGCGGAGAGGGACTCGCCACGGACCAGCATGACCACGTGGCGCGCATACTTTGAGAAATACATCGCAGCCTGCCCGGCGGAGTTTGCTCCTCCAATGATATAGACATCTTCATCCTTGCACGCCATGGCCTCGGTCATTGCCGAGCCATAGTAGACGCCGCACCCTTGCAGGCGCTCCGCGCCGGGCACGTTGAGCTTACGGTAAGAAACGCCCGTCGCGATCAGCAACACTTTGCAACCGATCTCGCTTCCCTCCGCCAACTTGACGACCCGCGATGGGCCTTCGACGCGAACCCCGGTGACCTGCTGCGGGTTGAGGATTTCGACTCCGAAACGCTTGGCTTGGGCCACGCCGCGCCGCGCCAAGTCACCACCGCTCAATCCGGAAGGGAAGCCGAGGTAGTTCTCGATACGCGAGCTCATCCCCGCCTGACCGCCCGGCGCTTCCATTTCGATCAGCACCGTGCGCAGGCCCTCCGATGCGCCGTAAACGGCCGCCGCCAAGCCGGCCGGACCGCCGCCTACGATCACCAGATCGTAAAACGCCATCTCGGGCCGCACGCTCAGCCCAAGTTTTTCCGCCAATTGCGCCGTGCTCGGGTCAGCCAAAGATGAGCCATCCGAGAAGAGCACCATCGGCAAGCTGGAGGCTTCCGCTCCGACCGCCTTCACCAGGCGGCGCACCTCGGCGATTCTCTCCGCCGTCTCAACATCGATCCATTGGTAAGGCGCCTGATTGCGGGTTAGAAAGTCTCTGATCGCGTACGAATGTGGGGACCAGCGCGTGCCGAGAACCCGAACCCCTTCGAAGGGAGGCCGGAACGACGCCATCCAATCCTCCAAAAGGTCATCGAGCACGGGATAGAGGTGTTCCTCCGGCGGGTCCCAGGGCTTCAGCAGGTAGTGATGGATTCTGGCGTCGTTGATGGCGCGAATCGCGGCATCGGTGTCGGCGTAGGCCGTGAGCAGGACACGCTTGGCGTCGGGGAAAAGCTCCATCGCCTGTCCCAGGAATTCTACCCCTGTCATCTGAGGCATCCGCTGATCCGCGAGAAGTAGCCCCACCGAATCGTCTCGCTTTTTGAGCCCCCGCAGCGCCTCCAGGGCGGCCGCGCCGGAGTCAGCGCGTAACACTCGGTAGCGCTCGCCATACCGACGCCGTAGGTCACGCTCGACAGCGCGTAGCACTTCGGCATCGTCGTCCACGGTAATGATCACCGGTTTCGTCATAAAGCCCTCCCCCGCGCGAACCGCTACCCGGCGCGCCGAGGTCGTGAAGATGGTTTTTTGTCGCCCTGTTTGATTTTACAACGGTATCAAGGAAATGTCTCTAACTAGGAGGGTCGGGTAGTGCCTCAGTTTGACGTAGAGGCGGCTTCACTCGCGTGTGGCCGCACTTCCTTTCCAGGCGGCCGCTTGGCTGCGCGCGTTCTTCACAAGGCCCAGGAACCTTCGCGCCAATTCACGAATCCATTCCGGACGCCGTTGTTGGACAGCCTCATTCGGGATCAACTCTCGTCCGACGCCCAGCGCGGCGGCCCCCGCCAGAATGAAACTGCCGGCCGTTTCTTGATTCACGCCTCCCGCAGCGATCAACGGCACCTGGGGCAAAGCCGCCTTCAGAGCTCGGATGTAACTGTCGCCGCCGAGCTGCGCGCAAGGAAAGACTTTGACGAAGTCGGCTGCGGCCTTCCACGCCGTGATCACCTCCGTCGGCGTCAATGCGCCGGGCAAAACCACCACGCCTTCCTTCACCGCGAATTCCACCACCTCCAGATCGAATCCCTCGCTCGTCAGGAATTTTGCCCCCGCATCCACACAAAGGCGCGCCATTGCTGTATCCAAGACGGACCCCGCACCCACGATCATCTCTGGAGCGCTGCGCACCAGTTGAGAAATCACTTCACTGGCCCCGGGCACGGTCATGGCCATTTCCACGATGGGGATTCCGCCGCTGGCCACCGCCTCGGCGGCAAAACGCGCCTCCTCGGCGGAAGATACACGAACCACCGGGATGATGCCGACTTCCTCGAGGCGAGCACGAACTTCTTCCCTTTTCATCAGTCCGACCCCTCTCTGCTCGAAAATCGAAAATGGAAAATCGAAAATGGAAAGTCGAAGTTCCAAACTCGAGGCGATTTTCGATTTTCGAATTTCGCTTTTCGAAGAAACCAGGCACCCAGCCTTTAGCCTTTAGCCTTTAGCCCTTGGCCTTTAGCCTTTAGCCCTTGGCCTATTCCCTATTCCCTGTTCCCTGCTCCCTATTCGTACACGCTCTTCGCTTCCTCAGGGCTGGGCAGGTAATCGGTAGGCCGAGCCCACCAGAGGTATAACGTGGGCAGGAGAAAAACGCTCAGCACGAGACCAACCGTGAGCCCGCCCACAATAACGATGGCAAAGGGTCGCTGCGAATCCGAGCCAATTTCGTGGGACATAGCCGCTGGCAGTAAGCCCAGGATTGCCACCAACATGGTCATCATGATGGGCCGGAGCCGGCGGACGGCTCCATCAACGGTGGCCTCGGCAATTGAATATCCCCTGGCGCGCAATTGATTGATGTACATGACCATGATTACGCCGACTTGAACCGAGACTCCGAACAAGGGCAAAAATCCAATGCCTGAAGAGACACTGAAATGAGTACCCGTGATGAGTAGCGCGAGGATACCGCCGATCGGAGCTATCACCAGGTTGACGAGGATGAGGCACGCCCATTTGAACGACCCAAAGGCAATGTAAAGCAGAATGAGAATGAACACAATGGTGACAGGCACGATAACCGCCAGCCGCTTGTTGGCGCGCTGCTGGCTCTCGTACTCACCTGCCCAATCCATATGATACCCACGGGGCAGTTGAACTTGCGCGTTTACCTTCCTAATCGCTTCCTCGACCGCGCTGCCCAAGTCGCGCCCGCGCACGCTGTACTTGATAGCGACATAGCGCTGGTTCCCTTCGCGATAAATCTCCGAAGCGCCGTCCTGCTCTTCGATCTTGCAGAGCTGGGCAAGCGAAACTCGTTGGCCCGCGGGTGACAGCAAGCGAATGTTCTCCAATGCTTCCCTGGTGCCACGGTACTGGGGGAGATAGCGCATCACCAGGTCGTAGCGCTCCTCACCTCGCAGCACCTGGGTGAGAGCATTGCCGCCCACAGCAGTCTGAATAGCATCCTGCACATCAGCTACGTTGATCTGATAGCGGGCGGCCTGCGCGCGGTCCACCACGAAGTTGAGATTGGGCTGGCCCATGACCCGAAGAAGTCCAAGGTCTTCGATTCCCGGAATGTGACGCATGATCTCGACGATCTGATCACCCGTCGCTTCCAGGACCTTCAAGTCGTCACCGTAGACCTTGGTAGCAAGCTGCCCTTTCACCCCACTCACGGCCTCTTCCATGTTATCCGCAATGGGTTGAGAGAAGTTCCATAGCGCACCGGGGATCTTCTCCAGTTCCCGATCCATCGCCGCGATGAGTTCTTCTTTATCCTTGCGAAAGACAGGGCGCCATTGCTGCTTCGGCTTCAGATCGACACAGTATTCCGTGTTGAAGAAACCCGTGGTGTCCGTTCCGTCGTCCGGTCGTCCGACCTGGCTGGTCACCACTGTGGCCTCCGGAAAAGATGCCAGCACGATCCGCGCCTGATTTGCCACGCGCACGCCTTCGCTGGGTCCGGTGCTGGGCGCCAGAGTGCCCCGCACCCAAATCGCACCCTCATCGAGGTGGGGCAGGAATTCCGATCCAATCACGTCGCCCAACACCAGATAGGAACAGCCAGCCAGAGCCACTAGCGTAATACCCACCGGCACCCAGCGGTGATGAATGGACCAGCGCAGAGCCCGTTGATAGTGTTCCGTAATCCAAGCGAGAACGGGATTGTGCCACTCGTGGACCTCCTTTCGGAATAGAAAGCTGGCCAGCGCGGGTGCGATCATCATCGCGAAAATTACGGCGCCTAGCAGGGCAAACGCGACGGTCCAGGCCATGGGCCGGAAAAGCCGTCCCTCCACCCGCTGGAGCGTGAAGATCGGCAGATAGGCGGTGATGATAATGATAATGGCGTAGAAAACCGGCCTTTGCACTTCGTGCGCCGCCGCCCGAATCCGATCCCTGATTGACTTATGCACCTCTTCCCGTTGGCCGATGTGGCGAACGATATTCTCAATCATTACGACCGCGCCGTGCACAACCATGCCGAAATCTAACGCACCGAGTGAGAGCAGATTGGCCGGAATTTTTCTCAGGTCCAGGCAAATAGAGGCAAACAAGAGCGAAAACGGAATCGTCATCACCACGATGAGGGCGGCCCGAACGTTGCCTAAGAATAGGAGCAGAATGACGGTGACGAGAATGAAGCCCTCGGTGAGGTTGTGCAGTATGGTGTGTGTGGTGAAGTGAATGAGATCGCTTCGGTCGATGAACGGAACGATCTTAACGCCCGCCGGCAAAATACGATCGTTCAGCTCCTTCACTTTCTCGTGCAGGCCCTGGAGCGCCGCTTCGGCCTCGGCCCCCTTCCGCATGGGCACCCAGGCGGAGACGACATCATCATTGTCAATGATTTTCCCGTCCTCACGGTGAATGGCCCGGCCGAATTGCCCCAGCCGGATCTTCGGACCTTGCGCCACCACCCCGATATCCTTGACGCGCAGCGGCGTGCCGCTCTTGGTCAGCAGGACGGTGTTTTCGATATCGGGCACGTTCCGCACCAAGCCCACTTCCCGCACGTTGATCTGCTGCAAACCCGCTTCAATGAAGCTGCCGCCGGCATTGACGTTGTTGTTGGTGAGTTGTTGTTCCACCTGGCCGATGCTGAGTCCGTAGGCGATTAGCCGGTTGGGGTCGACGCGAACCTGGTATTCACGTGTTGGCCCGCCGAAGCTGGCCACATCGACGATATCCGGCGCCGCTTTGAGATTCTTCTCGACCACCCAGTCTTCGAGCGACTTCAATTCCATGACGTCGAGACCGGGATTGGTGTTATGGAGGGTGAAGAAATAGATTTGGCCGACCGGGCTCCAGTCCGTGCCCATCTGGGGCACGACGCCGGGCGGCAAAGTGACTTGCGAAAGCCGCTCGAGAACCCTTTCCCGGTTCCAGGCGTCCTCCGATTCATCACTGAAGATTAATTTCAGATCGGAGAGCCCGAAGAGCGAGAAGGAGCGCAGATGGACGATTCCCGGGACGCCGTTCATCGCGTTCTCGAGCGGAATCGTCACCTGTTGTTCGATTTGTTCCGCCGCGATGCCCGGCCACTGCGTGATGATTTCAACGTAATTATCCGCCACATCGGGGTAGGCTTCGATGGGGAGCCTGTGGAACGAAATGATGCCCCAGCCGAATAGCACCAGGGCGCCCGCCAGCACCAGCAGGCGCTTGTTCAAGGCAAAGTCGACAACAGCGCGAATCACTTGCCATCCTCCGTATAGCGAGGGGTAAAGGGTAAAGGGTAAAATGTAAAGGGTAAAGGATAAAGGCTAAGAACCACCGGGGGCTGCCTTTAATCGTTACCCTTTACGCTTCATCCCCCGCCCTTTACCCTTCACTTGTTACCCCTCTTTATCCTTTTCCCTTTACACTTTGCCCTCTAAGCTTCGCCCGTTGCCCTTCCCTTTACCCTTTATCCTTTACACTTTACACTTTACGCCTTACTGCTCGACCGTGGCTTGCAGGTCCAACGCATTCGCAACCACTTGTTGGCCGGGCCGGATGCCCGAGGTGATTTCCTGCTTCTCTCCGCGGTCTTGTAGCGGCTGGGTCGCCGCGGCGACTGCTCGCCCCGCGGCGTCCCCCGGGGGCGCCCCTACACCAGCAGTACCCGGAAGCATCTTGCCGGCGACCACCTCGAGGCGCTGGAAACGCCCGCCCTCGATGGGCACGTAGACCCAGTCGCGGTCGTGCAAGTGCAGGACCGCGCTCGCCGGAACGGTGGCATGGGCTTCCTTTTTCAGTCCATAGAATGTCGCGGTGACAAACATGCCGAGCCGCAACATGCCAGGATTCTGAACTTCCAGTCGCACTTTCGCCGTGCGCAGGTTAGGATCGAGGATGGGGCCAATATTGCCGATCCTGCCTTTCAGAACCAGGTCCGGGTAAGCATTCAGATGGATGTTCGCGTATTCACCGAGGCGGATAAAGGGAAGGTCGTTTTCATAGACGTCGCACAGGACCCAAACGTGCGAGAGGTCGGAAATCGTGAACGGGTTCGGCCCCGCGAGGCCTTGCACGCCCGCCGCGTTCGTAACTTGCTGGTCGGTGATGACGCCGGAAGCGGGGGCGCGGATATCGATAATCGCGGCGGGATGATTGATGTCGGCGCCCAATACCCGGAGGTGCTCGGTAGTGGTTTCGACGGTGACCTTGGCTTTGGCTTCGGCGACCTGGGCCACTTCATAGTCGTTGAGTGACACTGCGCCGTGATCGTACAGCAGCTTCGAGCGATCAAGTTGGGCGTGCGCCAAAGCCTCATCCGCCACCGCCTGCCGGTAATCCGAGAAGGCCTGCGCAATATCCGCGCTTTGAACGCGCATCAAGACCTGCCCTTTGGTCACGGTGTCGCCCAGCCGGGCGCGGACTTCCACTACCCGGCCCGAGGCAATCGAAATCACCGGGATGTTTCGTGACACGTCGGGACTGACAGTGCCGGTGACGTTCAGCTCGGGCGCGGCCTCGTGCACACCCGCCGTTGCCAGCGCAAATTGTTCGGGGTGCTCGACCTTGAACGCGCCGCCGTCCTGTTCATGCTCCACCTGCGCCAGCGGCGGGGCCTCTGCCGATGCGTCGACCTGCCTCCCCTTGCAACTCAATAAGAAACAAGAAGCGAGGAAGACGAGGAGAAGGAAAACTGGAAAATGGAAAGTGGAAAGTGGAAAACGGAAAGTGGAATATAGAAATTGACCCCACTGGCACGGCGGACATGCAGGGTTGCTTTTGGATCGCGTTCGCCGGCCGCGCGGCGCCGCTGATGAGTCCAATTTCCAGTTTCGAATTTCCATTTCCCCTTTCTGATGTCGCGAAGATTTCTCCGTGTGCTCTGTGGTCACTTGTTCAAGCCTTGCCTGGCCCGTCCGAGGGCTAAGCGTACCATTAACAATTGTATAGGCCTTGGGCGGGAGGGTGTCAAGGGCGGTCGGTAGTGGTGTCATTTGGCGTGGGGTCCATTTCGAAACACTGGTCATTCCCGCGAAGGCGGGAATCCACTCCGCCTGGGAGCGCCCATCTCTCGCAAATGACACCACTACCGAGGATCAGGCGTTGGCACACAAAACGTGACACGGCGTCAGTGCGGAATATTGAACCGCAGGTGCGGCCAGGCTCGCGACCCCTCACCCGTCCCGCTCCGGCTGGTGAAAGCGCCGGAGCGGGACACCCTCTCCCCAAGGGAGAGGGCTATTGATTCAGTTCTGCCGCCCGTGTCCAGCCAAAGATGTGGGACACGCTCAGGCCCAAGGGAGAGGGCCTTGAGTTTCTAGAACTTTCTCTCGCAGGGGGTATGATCGCAAAGTTTCAGGCCGACTTCCAGTTTCCATTTTCCATTTTCCAGTTTCTATTTTCAGATCGTGGTGAATGGTCTGGATCAGGCCTGGTCCGAGGCGACGATGTCTTGAGGATATGCGACCATGCCGAACTCCGGCACATCCAGACCTTCAAGCTCTACCTCTTTGGAGACACGGATTGTTCGGATAGCGCTTACGACCTTGAAAACTACGTAGGTGAACCCGAAGGCATAGATCGCCATGAGTGTGGCTCCACCAACTTGCGTCAGGAATTGCCTGTAGTCCCCATAGAGGAGGCCGGTCACGCCCTGGCCGGCCTTGCCCAGATACGACGCCGTGCCTACTCCATTCCAGCCGGCGCCGTAAGTACCGTCGGCGAAGATGCCGACGCAGACCGCGCCGAACCAGCCGCAATACCCGTGAACGGAGACGGCTCCGCAGGGGTCGTCGACTTTGAGTACGCGCTCATTGAAGAGGACACCCGCGTCTACGAGAAGGCCAGCCAGAATGCCGATGATGACGGCCGAGTTTGGCGACACGAAAGCGCAAGGAGCAGTGATGGCTACGAGCCCGGCAAGCATCCCGTTGCAAGCCATCGTAATGTCCGGCTTGCCGAATAGGAAGTACCATAGAAACATTGCCGACGCGGCGCCCGCGACCGCTGACAGATTAGTGTTCACAGCGATCACAGAGATGCGCAGGTCGCTCGCACCAAGCGTGGAACCAGGATTAAAGCCCATCCATCCGAAGAGAAGGATGAAAGTCCCCGTCACAACATAGACGAGGTTGTGTGCCGGAAAGGCGCGCGGTTTGCCGTCTGGCCCGTACTTGCCAACCCGCGGACCCAGGATTACGGCAAGGGCCATGGCGCAGAAGCCGCCCATGCCGTGAACGACCGACGAACCGGCAAAGTCCACGTAGCCGTGGCCGAGGTGCAGGGTCGTGCCCAACTGCGATAGCCATCCCCCACCCCAAACCCAACAGCCGAAGGACGGGTACAAAATACCGCCAATGAAAATCTCACAAAGAAGGAATGCCCAGAACGTTATCCGCTCACAAATCGCGCCCACTATAATGTAACCGGTCGTCTCCATAAACACGACTTCAAAGAGGGTCAAGCAAAGGCTGCCGGAATCGTAGGCAGGACCGCTCAGAAAAAAGCCTTTGCCGCCCAAGAAGCCCCATAGGCCGCTGCCAATTAGGAAGTGATTAAGGGTGGGAGTGCCGCCAAGATTTGCAGGAGCCGCATTGAGCGCCACCGCGCCGTATTGGAAGGCATAACCGGAGACGTAGTAGGCGAGAAAGGCGAAGACGTAGGCGGCGAAGTTCAGCATCATGAGATGAGCTGCGTTCTTCTTCCGCACCAACCCGCAGGTCAGGAGGGCAAACCCTGCTTGCATGAAGAGCACCAAGTATCCGGTAAGTAGCGTCCACGAGAAGTTCGTGGCGATCCGCATGTGGCCCACACTATCGGCAAGCCTGAGCGCGATCGGTTCCTCGGCAGCCTGCGCCTGGTAATCGTCGAAAGCCTTCTTGTTTTGTTGGTAATCCGGCGCCGTCTTGTCCGTCGGTTCAGGAACGACAAGAGGATTACCCGCCGCATCAGAAACTGCGGATTTGTCACCCGTCGCAATTCCGGACGGGTCAGGCTGCGCCTGCTGCGCTGATACGACGCTCATCGAGCCACTCAGAATCTGCGCGAAGATGAAGGCAATGGCTGTCTTCAGCACCCATTGCCTTTGGCGTCTGATAAAACCGAAGGACATTGTAAGCTCCTCTCCTTGTTACGGCAGCGGCGTATCCGCGCCGTGGTTTACGAGCAGTTGAAATTGGAAGAAATCAGATTGCGGCTGGGCCTCGCTCGCCTGTCCGTATACGGATTACCTGCTCGAGGGAAGTCACGAAAATCTTTCCGTCACCAATGGCGCCTGTTCGAGCACTCTCGATGATTGCTCCAAGAGCCGGTTCCAAGAGTTCTTCAACGACCACAAGGCTGAGAAACAACTTGGGGAGAAAATCGAGCGAGTACTCTGTGCCGCGGTACGTCTCGGTGTGACCCTTCTGCCGGCCGAACCCTCGGGCTTCAAAGATAGTCAGACCAGTAATTCCCAGAGCGTGGAGGCGCTCCTTCACTTGCTCGAGCTGAGAAGGTCTGATCACGGCATCAATACGCTTCATTGGTAGGTACTCCTTTTCTTGAGGGACTGAACAGGCCGGCCCAGAAAGTTCCCGGCAGAGGTCTTCTCAGCCATGTCCATTTTCCTCATTTGATAAAGTGATCGGCATGCCCTTGATGGCCAGCAAGATAACCTTACGAGATTAAATATAAGAGGGCAAACAAATAGATTTTGTAGGCGGCATAAAAATCCTTTGGCCAAGCAGGATTTTTCGCGGCCATAAGCAAAGGTTGGCGAACCAATCGTCGTTGCTACGCAGAAGGGTGAGGGAATGGCGGATTGGTGGCCAGCAGTGGTGACAGCTCTGGAGGGTCGTGCTCGCTATTCTCCACCGGTGGCAGTTCTTCTTGCCGCGCGCGCGGCCAAATAATCCCGGCCGGCCTTTACAAAGCCCAGGAACCGGCGAGCCAGTTCGCCAATCCGGTCCTGCTGGCGACGGTGGATCGCCTCAGGAGGGATCAGTTCACGGCCTACACCGAGCGCTATGGCCCCCGCAATGATAAAATTGGACGCATTCTGTTGATTCACGCCGCCGGAGGCAATCAGCGGAATGTGAGGGAACATCCGATGGAGAGATCCAATGTAGGTTTCACCGCCAATCTGGGCGCACGGAACGACCTTGACGAAATCCGACCTGGCCTCCCATGCGTCCATTACCTCCGTCGGGGTCAGCGCACCCGGAATCGTCACAATCCCCTCTAGCGCCGCGAACTCGGTCACTGCCGGATGAAGTCCGTCGCCGGTCAAAAACTGCGCTCCCGCATCAAGGCACTGACGCGCGGTTGCCACCTTCCTCACACCGCCCGCCCCCACGACCATGCGGGGATGGTTCTTCACCAGGTGCAAGATGACCTGGGTGGCTTGGGGCACGGTTAAGGGGATTTCGATGATCGGAATCCCGCCCTCCGCGACTGCCTGGGCGGCAAAAAGGGCGTCCTCCTCTGAGAACACGCGAACCGCGGCAATAACCCCGGTTTCCTCGATCCAGCCCCGCACCTCGTGTTTTTTCACCTGCTTACCTCCAATGCTCGAAACTCGAAATTCGAAATTCGAAAACCGAAATTCGAAAATCGGCTCGGGTTTTCGACTTTGCAGCACCTATTTTCGATTTTCCAGTTTCGACTTTCCAGTGTCGACTTTCCAGATTCCGTTTTCGAATTTCGATTTTCGATTTTCGAGTTTCGTGCTCAGTCAGTCTTGCGAGAGAAAAAGCTAACGGTAATCCGCACCGTAGCGGTGGCGCCGCCGCCGGGTCCAGTGGCCGAGATCGTGTAGTTCGTCGAATCGGTGGGGGTGACGGACATCATTCCCTCGGGAGCAACGGCTCCGATGGCCGGAGTCAGGTTGAGCGCCGTCGCATTGGTAGAGGACCAACTGAGCGTTGCAGATTGTCCTATTTGGATCACGGTGGGGGAGGCCTTCAAAGTTAAAGTTGGCCGCACAGCCGGCGCCGCAGACGGAGTAAGAATTGGAGCTTGCGGCATCTTGAAAATAAAGATATCTCCGGAGCCGACGCGCAAATAGAGATTTTGTGCAGCAGATGGCGCGGGGCCGGCATACTTATGGCCAAAGAGCCACAGCTTACGTTTCTCCCGCCCCGGAAAATCAGAGACTACTCCTCCAAATTTACTCCCGGCGTTAACCGCGTACCGGCCGCCCTCCGGCAGACTAAGCGTAATTTGCCCTGTACGCGCCGTCACATGCATGTCACCCCTAAAGTCCTCGATGAATACGTCGCCTTCGCCGTGGTGAACGAATAGCTGGGCACTGCGCGGAACCTTGATGTCGTAGTAGAGGTCGAAGCGGGTGCCGCGATGAAGCAGGGGGGGCGCAGAAATTCCGTGCCGGGGGAAATCGGTCCCGATGACGACCTCGTTCCCATGGCGTTCCACCGTAACGTGTACCTGCTCCAACTCCCGTGAGTCCTTCTGGCGGTCTCCTGAATTGTATTTTGGCTTCATCGCCCTGATTGTAGTGATCTCCACGCCGGGCTGGTCCCATCCTTCCACACTGAGATCGCCAATGGAGTTCTTCATCCGGAGCGTGCCGCCGGAGGGAAAGTCTATGTGCTCCGTATTGGTTACCTGGAAGACCTCCTGGGGCCCGTTATCCGCGAGCAGCAGGCAGCTCATCGCCAACCCGATTACCACCAGTCTTCCTATCATCTGCCTTTTCTCCCTCTTTGGATGGTTTCCTTTCGTATCAGGAATTCCAGGCGATTGTTACCCTCCTTCGAGGGTCCAGAAATCACGGTAAACTCCTGGTTCCCACCGCTTCGCGAAGTTGCTCGACAGCAAGCAAATAGGACGCCAGCGTCTGCCGATAGGCAAGCTCCGTGGCGCGATAATTGCGCTCGGCATACAGGAAATCGAGCAGGCTGATACCGCCCCGATGGTAAGCGTAATCACTGATATCGCGCGACTTCGTGGCCACATCCAGGTACGTCGAGATATACAGCTTCACCACTCTGTCATTTGATTGCAGCCCTTCGTAGGCGTCTCTCACGTCGTCCAACACCTGCCCGCTAGCCGCTGCCTCCAGTTCTTGGGCTTGGTTAACCGCGTAACCTGCGCGTGCGATTTCGCCCTGGTTGCGATTGAAGATGGCGAGGGGGACTGAAAAAAGAACAGTGGCGCCGTTGATGCCGTTCACATGCGAGTAGTTGCCTGACACGGTGACATCTTGTTTGCCGTTCGCCTTTTGCAATTGCAACTGGCTCCTCGCAGCGGTCACGCCCTGCTGCGCCGCGCGCAGATCCGGCCGGTTCTGCAAGGCTTTCAACTGCATGTCCTCGAGATTGACCTTCACGGGTTGGTATTCGAAGGAGGCAGCAACGTCGTAATCAGAGGACACGGATTCATATCCCAGTAGCTGCCGCAGGTCGGACAGCGCCTGGACTTTCGCGAGTTGCGCCTGTTCAACGTCGGATTGGAATTGCAACAACTGCAGCTTAATCATCAGGTAGTCGTTCTCGCTGAGGCCGCCGACCTTGTATTGTCTTTCGCTGATGTCCACCGTGGATTGAAAGCTCTTCAGGTCCTGCAGGCCGAGAGCGAGCGTGGATTCAGCAAGCTGGGCGTTGAAGAATAGGGCAGCAACCTGGAACGTAAGACCGCGCTCGTTATCCGTCACCAGCGAGCGCGCCTGGGTTGTTATATCTTTCTGCGCCTGAAGACGGTCATGGCGCTTTCCGCCACGTTCAATCAGGTAGCTGAGGCCGATGTCGCCTTCCGTGTTGTTTTTCAGATAATCGGGTGTAGACACACCTGTATATAGTTCCGGGTTTTGATGCGCAGGCGAGCCGAGAGGCAAATACTCCCAGTCCGAGAAGAGCGTGGGATTGGGGCGCAGGCCTTGCGTGATCTCTTCGGCCTGGCTCTGCTGGATAGTTGTTCGCAAAGCCCGCAAGAGGTGATTGTGCTGGAGGGCCATCTGAACGGCCTCGTCCAGCGTGATCCTCACGGGCCCCTTGGTGGCCTGGCCAAATGCCGGGGGCACGGTCAGAATGCAGCTTAGCACGGCGCAAGCGGCCAAGTCGGCGTAGATTTTCCAAAAGTTCTGTGTTGTTCGATTAGCTTCCAACGTGTGTTGCCTCCGTTTCCGGCAGCGTGTCGTCGTCGCGCGCAACCCAAACATAGAGCGTAGGCAGAATAAAGATGCTCATCGTCAGGTCGGCGATAAGGCCGCCGACGATGACAATGGCAAACGGCCGCTGCGAATCGGATCCAATGGCATGCGAGAAAGCCGCGGGCAAGAGGCCGAATGTCGCAACGAGCATGGTCATCATGATCGGGCGGAGCCTCAGGACTGCTCCTTCGACCGCGGCCTCCGCGACGGTGTATCCTTTGGCGCGTAGCTGGTTGATGTATTCCAGCATGATGACGCCCGTTTGTACCGATACCCCGAAGAGCGCCAGGAAGCCAACGCCCGAGGCGACGCTGAAGAAAGTATGGGTCAACAAAAGAGCCAGCAGCCCGCCGACGCGTGCCATAGCCACCGTGACCAAAATAAGCAGGGCCCATTTGGCCGAGCGAAACATGGTGTAGAGAATGATGAAGATGAGCAGGATGGTGATCGGAACGATCACCAGCAATCTGGCTTCGGCTCGCAGCTCGCTTTCGTATTCTCCCACCCACTCGAGGTGATAGCCTCGCGGCAACTTCACCTGCTGGTCGATCTGGGCTATGGCTTCCCGGACGGTGGACCCCAGATCCCGGTCACGCACCTCGAACCGAATGGAGACATAGCGTGAGTTGTTGTTGCGGTAAATGTCGTAGGCGCCATCTTTGACCTCCACTTTAGTCACTTGCGCCAGAGACACACGCTCGCCCGAAGGGGAAAGAAGGCGAATATCCTGAATCGCCTCTTTCGTATCACGATAGGGTTTCTGGAAACGCGCGGTCACGTTGTAGACGGCCTCTCCCTGCAGGACTTGAGTGATCGGAAACCCGCCGACGGCCGTTTGGATGGCATCTTGTACATCCGCCACATTGATGCCGAACCGCGCACACGCTTGCCGGTCGACGGTAAGATCGAGATTCGGCTGGCCCGTATCGCGTTGCAGACCCAGATCTTTGATTCCTTGGATCTGTGCCATAACATCTTTGATCTCTTCACCCTTTTCCTCGAGAACGTGCAAGTCCGGCCCGTAAAGCTGCGCCGCAAGTCCCCCTTTGGTGCCGGTCATCGTCTCATCCACGTTATCTTCAATGGGCTGAGAGAAATTCCAGAAAGCCCCCGGATATTTCTGAAGCTCGCGATTCATGGCGGCAATCAGCTCATCTTTATCCTTATGAAAAACAGGCCGCCATTGGTCGTGCGGCTTCAAGTCCACGAAATACTCCGTATTGCCGAACCCTCCCGTGTCGGTTCCGTCGTCGGGCGCTCCGGCTTGCGAGACTACCGTGGTGACTTCGGGGAAGGAGGCGAAGATGTAGCGAGATTGAGTGGCGAAGCGCTCCCCCTCCGTGAGACTTGTGCTGTTCGCCATCGCACCGCGGGCCCAAATCGCGCCTTCATCGAGATGGGGCAAGAACTCCGCACCGATCACACCGCTGAACGTTAGATACAGGGCCACAGATAGGCCAATCACGCCCGCTCCGATCGTCACCATGCGATGCTCCACGGCCCAGCGAACAGCGTGGCGGTAGCGAGTGATTAAAAATGCCATCACTGGGTTCCGCCATTCCTTGACTCCCTTGCTGAACAACCAACTGCTCAGAACCGGTGCGACAAGGATCGAGTAGGTCAGGGCGCCGAGAAGGGCGAGCGCTACTGTCCAGGCCATCGGCCGGAACAGCCTGCCTTCCACCCGTTGCAGAGTGAAGATCGGCATATAGGCGGTAATGATGATGGCGATGGCGTAGAACACGGGGCGTTGGACCTCATGTGCTGCCTCCCGGATGGACTCCTCGGTTGTTTTAGGTCCGGTACCGTTTTGACGTCGGGTCAAGTGCCGAACGATGTTCTCTACCATGACCACCGCGCCATCCACAACCATTCCGAAATCCAATGCGCCCAATGACAGAAGATTGGCGGGAATCTTGCTCAAATCCAGCCAAAAGGAGGCGAAGAGCAAGGAGAACGGAATCGTGAGAGCAACGATGATGGCGGCGCGAACGTTGCCAAGGAACAAAAGTAGGATGATTGTAACCAGAATCATTCCCTCGCCGAGGTTGTGCAGCACCGTGTGCAGGGTGAAATGAAGGAGATCACTGCGGTCCAGCATGGGAATGAGCTTCACACCTTCCGGCAAAATGCGGTTATTGAGCTCTTGCACCTTTTTGTGAATTCCCTCGAGCGTGGGGCCTTCTTCCGCGCCTTTTAACATCAGCACAGCGCCCTGGATAACGTCCGGTTCATCGACGATCACGCCATCCGGACGGTGGGTCGCTCTGGCCATGTGTCCCAATCGAATTCTGGGACCCATCTCGACCACCGCGATGTCCTTGACGCGAATCGCCGTCCCATTTTTTGTGGTCAAGACCGTCTGCTCGATATCCTGTAGGTCGCGGTAGAGTCCGAGCGCGCGGACGTTCATCTGCTGCAAGCCCGTCTCCACAAAGCTCCCGCCGGCGTTGACATTGTTATTGCTGAGTTGCTGCTCTACCTGGCTGATGCTTAATCCGTAGGAAATCAGTTTGGTCGGGTCGAGGCGTACCTGGTATTCGCGCGCGGTGCCTCCGAAGTCGCTGACGTCAACAACGTTCGGTACGGACTTGAATTGCTTATACAGGATCCAGTCTTCGATGGACCTTTGGTCCATCAGGTCGTAACTTGGATTTGTGCTGCGAATCGTGTACCAATAGATCTGCCCCGTCAAGGCCCAATCCGTTCCTATTTGAGGCTGAACCCCTGGAGGCACCGTAACCAGGGTAAGCCTTTCGAGAACCTTCTGGCGGTTCCAGTCGTTTATGGACGAGTCATCAAAGATGAGGGTCATGTACGAGAGGCCAAAAAGGGACTCGGACCGCAACTGCGCGAGGTGCGCAAGTCCGCCCATCTGAATTTCGATGGGAATGGTGACCTGCTGCTCAACTTCCTCGGCGGAACGCCCGGGCCATTGGCTGATAATCGCCACATAATTGTCCCCAATATCCGGATAGGCCTCAACAGGCATGTCGTGGAAGGCCAGAATCCCGGCGAAGATCACCATGAGCGCAGCGGCGATCACGACGAACCGGTTATTCAGCGCGAAATCTACGATTTTGCGAATCATCTTCTTTTCCTTTAGCCCCCCAGTCCCACGTTACTCATTGTCGATGGCGTTTTGTATAGTGCCCGCATTGGACACGACCTGCTGGCCCGGCAGCAGCCCCGTAAGAATCTCTTGCATGCCGTTCGGCAACTGTGCGCCACTGGTGACCGGGGTTCGGCGGAATTTCCCCTGCGTGGGAATGAAGACCCAGTCGCGATCATGCAAATGCAGGATCGCGGACGCCGGCACGGACGTGTAGGTATGTTTCTCGATGCTGTAGAAAGTGGTCGTGGCGAACATGCCCGGCCGCATGATCCCGCCCGGATTGGGTACTTCAAGGCGAACCTTGGCGGTGCGAATAGTCGGATCGAGAATGGCGCCAATGTTGCTGACCACGCCTTTGAGAACCTTGTCCGGATAAGCGTTCAGCTTGATGGCGCCGATTTCACCCAGACGCACGTTACGCATATCGTTTTCGAAGACGTCGCAAACGATCCATACAGTGGTCAAATCCGAAATCGTGAATGGGTTCGGCGATGAGTAGGCCTGTACACTCGCTGCGTTCGTCACTTCCTGATCAGTGATCACGCCCGAGATGGGCGCAAGGATGTCCACGACGCCGTTGGGCTTGTCAGGATCATTGCCCAGGAGCCGAAGATGCTCGGTCGCGGTCTCGAGGGTGACCTTGGCGTCATCTTCGGTGTCTTGCGCGACCTCGAGGTCTTGCTCCGCCATGGCGCCGTGTTCATACAGGTCCTTGGTTCGATTTAACTGCTTTCGCGCGAGCAGTTCGTCGGAGACGGCCTTGCGATAGGCGTCGAAACCTACCGCAACGTCATCGCTGCGCACGCGCAGCAGGACCTGACCTTTTTGTACGGTGTCGCCGAGGCGTGCGCGAATGTCAACAACGCGGCCGGAGGCCAGCGTAATTACGGGCACACTCCGCGCGATGTCCGGAAGCACAACGCCGGTGGCGACCAATTCCGATGGGGCTTGGTATTGGGTCGCCGTTACAATCGGATACTGCTCCGGATGCTCCACCGCGAAGAAGGTGACGTCCACGCCCTGAATCACCCGGGGAGGAGGAGGCGCCTCCGCCTGCGGATTGGCCTTGGTACTGCCACACCCGGTAAGTCCCACCAGCGATGCGACTGCGAGGACGAGAAACCCAGATTTGATACCTACATCCTTTATTTTCATCGCGCTGAATATGAAGAGGACACCCATTCTGAAACGTCTGCTTTTCATAAGTAATACCCTCCTCCGTTAAAAGCCTTGGGACGCTTTCCAACCATCCAAGATTCAGTTACTCCGCCGCCGGCAGGCCTAGGCCAGCCTGTGGCGGGCGCAACATATTCGCGCGTGAGAAACGGCTGGCTAGTGCCGTTCCAACTTAATAAGGCTGGGCGTTGCGCTTCTATTGTCTCCCGCATCGGCTCGCCATCGGGCCGGCGCGGATCAGTCCTAAAAAGATGGAACGGCACTAGCTTTGCTTGGGTGAGAGAGGGAGCGGCGGGGCCCTGGTTTGATGCGGTCCGGTGGTGAGGCGGGACGGGAACGCAAAGTTCGCCGAGTTAACAAGAATCTCGCCTACCCTGTGCTCGAAAGGGAAGCGTCGGACTGGAGGATTGTTACACGATGGGTGCGACGGAAGACCGGCCGGATGAACTGACTCCTGTGGGTTATCGGAGACGAGCAGCGGAACTTCAGACCAGATGGACGCCGCGTAAAGGCTCGGATCGGCTTTGGTGAACCCGCCGCGATGATCGTTGATCCAAACGCCGACGGGAGCAAACGACCGAGCGCTCTTGATAATCAGATCAAGGTCATCCCCGACGCCATCGACGTCGCGAGCAATGACCAGCAGCCCGCCTTCTGCGGCGCTAAGCTCGCAAGAACTCGCGGCGCCTCGAGTGGCGGAAGCCAGCACAACCCGATACCGGAAGCCCTTCGGCGCCCAACCCTCGGGTTCAACCGTGACCATGTCAATGCGGCTGCGGCCGTTAACATCGGGCACCCTGCCGCCCTGGACGGACAACGGCGCAGTGCCGTACCGGAGTGACGCCACCCCTGTTTCAGACGCCGGGCAATTCGCGGTGAATGCCGACAGCGCCAAGAGCGCCAGGGCAATCCCGTACACGATGTTAAAGCGGCGCCCCAACGTCGCCAAGCCAAACCGAGATTGGCAAAACCAGCGCATTTGACTAAACCCCACGACCTTCATCTCTGGCGGGAACAATAATCACTATGTACTGCTTCGTTTCCTCCACCCCTGCGGCTTGCGTAGGTTTGGCCAGCTAGGAGGGCCGGGTTGTTTCACCGGCTCCCCGAGCTGGTTATGCAGAACTAGAATTTGACCATGATGCCCAGACTAACCACTGCCTGGCTCTTGCGAAGATCAGGGGACCAGAGGCCGCCGTTGCCGTAGCTGCTGCAGAACACCTGCGCCTGGGGCAGGGTCAAATCCGTATTATTGATCGAGTTGTAGGCCGCCGCGCCGCTCTCGCAGACGTAGGCGGCGGGGTAGCCGTTATTGCCGCCGGGAGGCGTGATGCCTCCCCGACCCGTCCAATACGGCACATCCGAGTGGCGATACCCAGCTTCCGCCCACCACGTGACGTACTCTTTGGGCATCCATTGGAAACCAAGCGAGGTATCCCACATGTGGGCTGGCATGCCGGGATTCTCCGGGAAGTAAGGGGAGCCGGAGATGGCATCGGCGCCATTGATCGGCGGCAGCAGAGTCAGATACCGGCCGGGGTTGTTCATCCTGCCTCCACCGTACGAGATGGCATACTTATCCTTCCCAAACCAGGCCCGGTTGTAAGCCATCCAGCCCGCAAACGCATCCTTGGTTGCTCCGCCGGTGCACCTGTAACCGGGCCCGTACTGGCAGCCCAAATCTCCTGTCAGGGAGAACGCCAGCTTGTCAATTCCCTTGGGATTCTGCGGGTGGTTGTAGTACCTCACCTCGATGCTATCGTCGGTGTGGATACGCTCGACTTTTGGCACGCCCAGGTTATCCTGCCCGTACCCATATTGATTGAATACGAGCTTCAGCCACTCCCTGGGCATATACAGAATCTGCCCTCCCAGACCCAGGTGGCCGTTGTACTTGTTATACGACTGCCAACCGTTAATGATCCAGGGCTCGATCTTGAGCTTGTTGGTGGGAAACCACTGAATTCGCAGTCCATTGAAGAACCACGGGGTGTTGGACGAGACGAAGGAAGGTTGGTAAATCCAATTATCGAAGTTGTAGTAGCTGAACAACCCAATGTACGACACGAAGATTCCCGCATCGACGTTGAGCCCATGCATAAAGTCGAAGTGATACCCGCCGTAGGCCTCCGAAACATATTTATACGCCCCGCGGACATCCCATTCGCCGACCCCGGCGCTGGCGTCATTTCGCGGGGTCGTGGTAGCAAACAAGCCGTCCATGGTCAGGATTCTGCCGCGCACGTTCTTCCAGTGGAAGTCACCACCGACGCTGATCTGCTCCACCTGAATTTCACCGGACCGGAACGACTCGGTGGCGCCACCCATCGTATGGTCCCTCGGTTGATTGAAGTCTTCCATAAAGTGGGTGTCAAATCGCACTTCGGGAGTGAAGAATTTCGTGTCCAGGACAGTGTCTTTGTTGCGGGGGCTGCCGTTTAACCAGGTAAAGTCGCCGTATGCAAACGGGGTGAAGTTGTCCACTCCGGTAGTGGGCTCGGGGGCTTCCAAAGCTTCCGGGAGGATGTGCGTAGGGGGAGCGATGGCCTGTGCTGGCTGGGGTACCGGAGCCTTGCCGCCGGGTTGTTGCGCTTGCGCCGGGTTCGGAGTTGGGCCTTGAGGCGCCGCAGGGGAGTATACGTTGGGTGCATTGGGTGTCTCCAAAGCGGGGTTGGTAAAGAGGGACGCCGTCTCCGTGGTGGACTGAACCGAAAGGGGCGAAGGCTTTTCTGCGGACTTCAACTTAAATCCAAATGCGCCCTCGAGCGAAGCCAGCAGGACGCGCTTAACGGGTGCGGCAGCTGGGGCGGCCCCAGGGCTGGCTGTGGTTACGGGTGCGGGCTGAGTCGCTGCAACCGTCGTCGCGCTGGTCTTGGCCTGTGAAACAACCGGAGCAGGTTGAGCCGGGGTGGCAGCCGGGGTCGCCCCCCTGGCATCCTTGGCTTCCACGGCAGCCAGACGTTGCTCCAATTGGTCAATGCGATCGAGCAATTGTCTTACCAGCTCGGCAAGTGGTGCGTTGCCCGGATTCTCCGTTGCCGGTTGCGCGTGCGAGCCAGTGGCGACTGTCGCACTGGCGTTGGATGTGCCGATATCTGTCGAACCCCGATTTGCTGATGCCGGCGCTGCCGGCAAGACCGGATCACTCGCCCCCATGTAACCGTTCGGCAAGGCGAGTCTCATGTCAACCCGAAAGCTCTGCTGTGCCACCAATTCTACGGTGGCCGCCGCCGAGCTCCCGAATCCTTCTTTGCTCGCCGTCAATTGGTAATGCCCCGGTTTGAGGTTTTCGACGACGAAGGCTCCATCGCCACCGCTGACCACGGTGCGATCAGTGTTTTCGTCCACGCTGTGCACAGTTATTTGCACTTGCGCCAAAGGCGATCCGCTGCGGTCCTGTGTAACCCCTCGAATGTTGCCGGAGGCGGATTGTCCGTAAGCATGGACACCGGACGACAGCGCTGCAATCTGGAGCGTGATGCAAGCCAGTAAAACGGAAGCGAACGAGAATTTGCGAGTCATAGCGAAGAAGAACCCCCTGGGAGAATTTAGGTGCCCTGCACTCGAAGGCGCTGGGCATGACCTCCAGGACGCGGTTGTGGAGGTATTCGAATGCACTTGCATGCAAATCATCGAAATCCACTTCATCGGAACATTCAGCAAAGTGCCCAAGCCGCGGCCAAGCCCATAGCCTAAAAAGAAGTCTACGGAAAACTTTATGAAGAAGTCATAAAGAAAGCCTTAAAATTACCGGAATTATTTCTATCGCCGCCATAAACGCCCGCCCAAGACTCACCAGGGAAGTCGGCTCTTTGTAGCGGCAGTCGACGTAGGCGGGGGATTTACAAGTCGGCAAAGAGGAGCAGCAAAAACTGACAGGCGCGAGGATCACAACGGAGCCGAAGCTCTTGGTCAGGATGACGTGCCGGGAAACTTCTCCTTGCAGAATTCAGCTTTCCAGCTTGAAGCGGGTTGAAGCCAAGTTGTAGAGCCGTCGCCAGACCAGCCGATTGATGGTAACGACCATAGCCGCCAAAAAAATCGTGGAGGCCAGGAGCAGACGGTAGTTCCCGCGGTCGGTGGCCTGACTGATCAACGCGCCGAGTCCCACAGTGGAGAACGTTTGCCCTCGAAAATGAAAGTATTCCGCGACGATGCTGGCGTTCCATGCCCCGCCGGAGGCAGTGACCAGGCCGGTGATCAAGTAGGGAAAGATGGCGGGCAAAAGCAAGGTGCGCCAGCGCTCGAAGTTGCTCAAGCGGAACACACCGCACACCTCTTTGAGGTCCGTGGGAATGGCGCTGGCTCCGGCGATAACATTGAAGAGGATGTACCATTGTGTACCCAGCAGCAAAAGAACAATCGACCCGATTCCCAGTCCGCCGCCGAGCCGGATCAGCAGAAGGAGGACGATGGGGAACAAAGCGGTGGCGGGGATGGAGGCGGCAATCTGAGCGAGCGGCTGGGCGAAGGCGGAGAGCTTCGGCCTCAGCCCTATATACAGCCCGACCGGGATCGTCCAGAGGGCCGCCAACAAGAGAGTGGCCTCAACGCGAAGGAAGGTCGCTCCGGCTCCCCACAGAACCTCCCGTATTTCCGGGCGCGTGAGCGTTGCCAGCATGCCGCACATTTTCCCGGTCGCGTAGGCAACGCCAAGGAGACCACCAACCAACAGCGCCCAAAGCATCCATTTCCCTAACCTGCGCCCCAGCGGGTGCCGGGGAGGTGATGCCTGCGCTCGGGCAAAGTGGAGATTCAAGGCTTCGCGCAGAGGGAGGAGAGACGTCCGGGCAGCAAGGTGAAGGAGCTTCGAGCGGCGCAGCAGATCGAGAACGGGAGAGCGCGGCGTGACCGCAGCTTCCACCTGCTCAAACTTGAACTTCTCCGCCCAAGCAATGGTGGGACGCCAGATGATCTGGTCAACCAGAACGATGACCGTCACCATGGCGGCCAGTCCCCAGATAATGGCTCGCGTATCTCCCTCATTGGCGGCGGTCTGGAGGTAGGAACCGAGGCCGGGCAGACGAAGGTCACGATTTCCCAGGACAAACATCTCGCACGCCATCAGAAAGAACCACGCGCCCGCCACCGACATCATGGAATTCCAAATCAGTCCGATGGCCGCGTAAGGCAGCTCCATTTGCACGAACCTTTGCCACCAACTCAACCGGTATACCTTCGCCGCTTCTCGCATCTCATTGGGAATGCTCTTGAGCGATGAGTAAAAACTGAAGGTCATGTTCCAGACCTGCCCGGTGAGGATCAAGATGATGCACCCCAGTTCCACGCCCAATTGCCGGGTGGGGAACAAGGCAACCATCGAGACCATCACGCCGGGGAGGAAGCTGAGAACAGGGATTGACTGTAGAGTGTCCAGCAGCGGAATCATGAAGCGTTCCGCGCGAGCGTTATAGGCAGCGATGTACCCGTAGACAAAGGTGAAGATCAGGCTAAGGAGGTAGGCCGCCGCAATCCGAATGAGCGAGAATGCAGCGTACCTGGGCAAGGCGCCGGGATGAAGTTGAATCTCAGCCTGAGTATTGACCGGGCCGACTCCGTAACGGCTAAACGTGAGCAAGCCATAAAAGATTGCCCACCCCGCAAGCAAGATGGGTAAGTCCCTCAGAAAAGCTGGGACACTAGGAGGAAAAATTCCCCAGGGCGGTGGTGCAGACGAGGCTTTTTCAGTTTGCGGCATCATTTAATTAGGGAATAGGGAATAGGGAACAGGCAGTAGGCAGTAGGCAGTAGGCAGCGGTGTCCACACTCCGCCCAAATCCCGACTCCACGTCTCTACTCCAGCTTCCCCCAGGTCTGCGCTACGGGTGGGCGATCTGCGAAGAGCCGCAGACCCTGAAAAGCAGATGTACGCTACCAGTAATTTATAACTCATAATTTACTATTTACTATTCTCATGCTGCCCTGTTCCCTACTCCCTATTCCCTGTTCCCTGTTCGGTGTTCCGTGTTCCGTGTTCCCTGTTCCCTATTCCCTACTCCCTATTCCCTGCCCCCTCGTGCAACCGGAGCCTGTCGCTCTCGGAATCGTAGGTGAAAATCTCGCCATATCGACCCCAATTCAAGGCCGTCTCGATCTGCTTCTGGGCTTCGTCCTGGGAGAAGTGTTCCTCCAGGAGGTCGCGAAAGAATTCCAGTGGCATGGCGTGGTCCAATTTACTCTTCAGACCATTGTTTATCTGTTGAAGCAGGGTGACGTTGGCGAGTGCAGCCTCGCGGAACAGGAGTTTGCGCGCGGAAATGTCGGCTTGGACGAAGGCCTTTCCCTCGGGGGTAATCTCCACGTCGCCCTTCGCCGAGCGGGCAAAGCCAAGGAGTGTCGCCGCCTCGAGGATGGGCAGCAAGTCTTCCACATCCATCAAGAGTTCCTCCGCCAAGTGGTACAGGTCCTCTTTGCCGCCGCGGTCACCCAGGATTTCCAGCAGCCCCGCAATTCCGCCCGGCCGGGCGTGGGGCAGCATCTGAGAGGGCGCTTTCGCAGGCCGGCCCGCGGCCGAAAGCGGTGCGGGTTCGAGCTGCGGCTGTGTCATTAGTTTGTAAATGTAGTCGACGTAGAGGAGGAACTCAGCGGAAGTGTGTTCCCTGGGTTGCCGCAGCGGAATTCGAAAGTCGGCGCGGATTCTTGCCGGATTACGCCCCAGGACGATGATTCGGTCCGCGAGCAGAACCGCTTCCTCGATGTTGTGAGTGACCAGGAAAATGCTTCGCGTGGGGATCTTCCTTCCCAGCCACAGCTCCATCAGTTCGCCTCGCAGGTTCTCCGCCGTCAGGACGTCGAGGGAGGAAAAGGGCTCGTCCATGAACAGGATCTCGGGCTCCACTGCCAGGGCGCGAGCAAAGCCTACGCGCTGCTTCATGCCTCCGGAGAGTTCTTTGGGGTAGGCGGTCTCAAAACCTTTTAACCCGACTTTGTCCAGGGTCCGGAGGGCGCGATGGTGCCGCTCGAAGTGCGCCATACCGCGCGCCAGGAGCGGAACCTCGACGTTATCCAGAACCGTGAGCCAGGGGAACAAGGCGAAGCTTTGAAACACGATGGCGAGGTTTGGGCTGCACTCGCCCAGCGGCTGATCGTGCCAGAGGATTTTGCCGCCGGAGGGTGGTGTGAGTCCGGTGAGGATTCGCAAGAGCGTGGATTTGCCACACCCCGACGGGCCGAGAAGCGCCACAATCGAATCGGGCTCCACCGACAAGTTGATGGGAGCAATCACCTGAATCTCTCTGCCGTCCGGCTGGAGAAAACTCTTCTCAATTTGGAGAGCGGCGATGATGGGTTTGATCCCCATGGGGGGCCTGGCAACCGCTGCCCCCAATTCTTCGCGCCGTGCTTCGGCCGGCTGCTCTCCCGAGAGTTCCTCCATCAAATGCTGCCAGGCTTCCTCCGGCAGCTCGTCAAAGAATTGATGGCGCTCCTCAGGGCGGGTCTTGGCGATAATGGCGCGCAGGTCCTCCACCGGCCGGGAGTGGAGCAGGACATAGGAATGGTAATAGGGAAAATGGCTAACTAAGGTCGCCGCAAAATCAACCGGCAAGGCACGAAAGACGATCTGCTGCTCCTCGAAGGGGATGCGCATGACCAAGTCGGCGGCGGCCTCGGGATCGAGACGCTGGAGCAGCGTAACGGCCTGCTCGAGGCGTCCTTGAGACAAAAACTCCTGGAGTTTTTCGGCAGTCGCTGTGCTCATCGAGTACACCCCATAACTCACTTTGGAACCTGAGAAGCTTCCACGGCCACAGGCAAAGTCATTCTTGGGCGACCATCATGTTACCAGAAGCAGGCCCGGTTGGCGTCGGAGGTTGCAGTGGGGAGATTATATCCCTTGGGACGGCTTCCGTTTTCTGCCTTTCTCGCCCATAATAGATGTTGGAAGCTGGAAGACTCACCGTCATTATAAAGAACATGTCTACTAATCGCCGTCCGGACCCCGAGCAACTGTTGCGCCAACTTCAGGCCGAGGAGCAATTCTACCGGCGCGGACGACTCAAGATTTTTCTGGGATACGCGGGCGGTGTGGGCAAATCATTTCGCATGCTGGATGAGGCGCGACGCCGGCGGACACGAGGAGAGGACGTGGTGGTGGGTGCGATGCAACCCAAGGTCTCAGCCGAAGTCGATGCTCTGCTGCAACGAATGCAAGTCATCCCCCTGCGCACCGTCGGCGGTGTGCCCACGATGGACGTGGAGGCCATCCTGCGTCGCCACCCCCAAGTCTGCGTGGTTGATGGTCTCGCTTATGACAACCCACCGGGCAGCGCGCACCCCAAGCGCTGGCAGGATGTCGAACACCTGCTTTCCTCGGGCATCTCGGTGATTGCCTCGGTCAACCTCCAGCACATCGAGGAGCGGCGGGAGCAGGTGGAGAAAATCACGGGCAAGCACGTGACGGAGACGGTTCCGGAAAGCTTCTTGCGCAACGCGGACGAGATAGAATTGGTGGACGCGCCGCCCGATTTTTGTCTACAGCGCGAGGCCCTCCCTCTGGCTGCGGGTCAAACCGGGGCTACAACCCTCCAGCCGCAGCAGCTTTCAGAATTACGGGAGCTTGCGCTTCTGCTGGCGGCGGATGTGGTCGACTACCAGCTTGAGGCTTACCTGGCGCGGCATGGGATCGAGCAGCTTTGGGGCACTCATGAGCGCATTCTCGTCTGCGTTTCACCTTACGCTGACGCCGCCGAGGTGATCGCCAGCGGACGCCGCAACGCCGAGCGGTTCCATGGAGAGTTGTTTGTGGCGTACGTCAGTCAGTCCGACCTCACGCCGGAAGAAACCGCTGTGCTGGAGAGAAACTTGGCGCAGGCGCGGGCCGCCGGGGCGCGAATCGAAGCGTTGGATGGCGAGGGTATAGTAGACACCATCATGCGGTTTGCGCATGCTCACGGTGTTTCCCAGATCTTTCTGGTGAACAGAATGACCAACAGTTGGTGGGACCGCATCTTTGGCAGGCCAGTGGAGCACCTTATCCGGGCAGCGCAAAACATCGACGTGAGAGTGTTTCCAGAATCGGATTCCGTTCATGCCTGAGCCCTTGCGTCGAGGCACGCTTAAGATCTTCCTGGGCTACGCCGCCGGGGTGGGCAAGACCTACCAGATGCTGGACGAAGCCCACAAGCTGAAGAACGAGGGTGTCGATGTGGTGATGGGCTATTTTGAGCCTCACGGGCGCATGGACACCATCACCAAAGCCGAGGGCCTGGAATTCGTGCCCCGCCGCAAGATCGAGTACCGGGGAGCCGTTTTCGGGGAGACGGATGTCGAGGCCATCCTGCGTCGCCGTCCCCAAGTCTGCGTCATCGACGAGTTTGCGCACACCAATGTCCCGGGTTCGCAGCGTGCCAAGCGCTGGGAAGATGTGCATGTCCTGCTGGATGCGGGCATCAACGTGTTGACCACCATGAACGTGCAACATCTGGAAAGCCTTAACGATCAAGTCTGGCAGTTCACGGGCATCCGGGTGCGCGAGACCATCCCGGATTGGGTGGTCAAGCAAGCCGACGAGGTGGTCATGGTCGATCTGCCTCCCCAAGCCCTGCTCAACCGGCTGATGCGCGGCGTCGTCTACGCTCCCGAAAAGGCGCGCCAGGCCATGGAGAATTTCTTCAAGGAGTCGACTCTGGTCGCCCTGCGCGAGCTGGCCATTCGCCAGACCGCGCATGAGCTTGACGTTCGCCAGTCGGTCCAGGACGAATCGGAGGCCGCGAGGTTGGCAGGCGGAGACCTTAAATCGCTTTCATCCCCCAGGCCACGGGGCTCCGACCGCATCCTCATTCTGGTCACAGAAGACCCCTCTTCCGCGGCGCTGATCCGGCGCGGCAGGCGTGTGGCGGATTACTTGAAGGCGGAGTGTTTCGCGGTGTGTGTCCTCCGCGACGGCAGCTTGCATAATATTCCGGCAGGCCAGCGCGAGGCCGTAGAAAAGCACATGAAATTCGCCCGCAACTTGCATATCGAACCCAGCGTCTTGCAGGGCGAAGATGTGGCCCAGACTTTGGTCGACTTTGCCCGCCTCCACAAGATTACACAGATCTTCATTGCCCGGCCCCAGCAGAAGAGATGGCCGGTGATTTTTGGCCGGGGTTTGGTGGAACGGGTGGTCCGCCTGGCCCACGATATCCAGGTCACGATTGTGGCCGAGCGCCGCCGATAGCGGAAGGGCGTCTTCGTCCTCAGACAAAATGTAGCGCAGGGCCCGCACTCCGGCCCTGCGGCTTTTCAATTGTTTCCCGCCAGGCGGATCACGGCCTCTGAGTACACCCCATAGCGGAGTTTGGAGTCGGAAGCGATTTACACGGAAGTCATGGGTGGCGCATACATTGCCTTGTGTGTATGCGCCCCGTGTTTGGCACAGGCAGTGTGCCACCCTGCGAGGCGGCGACATGGGGAAGCAATGTCGCCGCCACCCGGCGACTAAGCGGCGGGTGCAGACATTGCCTTGTATGTATGCGCCCCGGTTTTGCTACGGGCAGCTTGGCAGCAACCCCCTCACCCGGCCCGCCCCGGCTGAAGAAAACGCCGGTGCGGTCCTCTCCCCCAAGGGGGAGAAGTCGGGGGTCTGCGCAGGGGGAGAGGGGCAGGGAGTAAGGAGGTATTATCAGCAATTAGGCGCGGCAGGACACTAGGCTGCGCTGGGGCCGAACCTGACCAGTTCGATGCCCGCTCCCTTGCCCAGGTTTCTGCTGTACTGCTTGTCCTGTAGGTTGTTCCAGTGCTCGTGGACCCCCAGGCTGGCGAGGCGAGTTTGGTTCGCAGCGTGGTCGGGATCGTAGAACATCCCCGAGGGCGGATTCGCCGCCAGAGCCGCTTCGTGCAAGTAGTCGTCGGCTCCGGACATGTGCGGGAAATCGTTCCATTCAGCCCAGAGGAAATCGAAGGCTACGGAATCGATCGCGACGGGGTCCTGAGAGGCCAGAAGGCTCGAAGCCCATTGCCCGTTGAAAGGTGGGGTGGAAAACTTGCGGGGAGAGAATTCGGTGGGATGCACTCCCGGATACAGACCGTCGACTAAATAGATCAGGGTCTTGCCGCCGGTGTGCGCGTGCCCCATCAAGTCCACGACGGCCCGATAATGGCCGGAGCCCTGGACCCCGCGCGCCAGGGTCCCATGCATGTCGTAGTAGCCCTTGTCGGGCGGCCTCCTGAGCAGCGAGCCGTAATGGTTCTTGGCGCAAAGCGTGACGCCCGCGCTGATGTGGCTTTTCAGGTTCGCCATGTTGATGAGGTACTTCGCTTCCGCGTAGGGAACCGGCACATAGTCCTTGGCCATTCCAGTGGGACGAGAACTCCAATAGAAGGGGATGGAAGAGTACTGCACGCGGGTCCTGGGAAAGCTTGCATTTCCCCCGTCATGGTCAAGATAGTGGACGTTGGGGAACTCGCGGTAGAGAAGGTCAAGATACTGATTGGGGAACAGGCAAAGCGGATCGCCCACAGAAATGTCCTGCGGATTGACGCCTACCACGTGGACGAGTTGATGTAACAGAGCCAGGATCATCTGGGGCGAGGCATTCATGTAATCCAGGCCGTGCACCAGATCGTAAGACTTTGGATCGACCCCTCCCCCGACGATGCAGCCCACCAAGTTCACTTTGATGGTGACCTTCTCCCCCTTCCTATATCCGACATTCCCGTTGCCATGGGTTTGGTTGAAGTGTTTGATGAGGGCATCCCAGGCCTTCGCATCGCTGGCCTTGCCGCCGACGCGCTGGATCGCCCCGGACATCATGCTGTCGACCACCGCCTGGTTCGTATGACCGCCTTCCCACCAGTGTCCCTGTCCTGGCCCTACCCAGTCGCTCGCTTTCGGGTCGTGTGCCCAGACGACGCGCCCCGGATGAAGGCCCTGGGCGACGCCGATCGGCAGGTTCGGAAGGGGGTTGCTGGCCAGCACCAGTTGGTCGCTGGGGATCTCAAAGGCGCTGCCGAATCCCCAGCTCGCCGCCCCCGCAGTCCGCAGCAGGCAAGGCGCCAAGGCCGCCCCGCCTATGATTTTGAAGAATTCACGACGATCGGTTCGATCAGCCATTTGTGCCCTCCCAACGGAGTCAAGCGGATACTCCCGCCACCCGTCACGCTAAGGCGGTGACGGACATCTGTCAAGCGATTTCTCTCGGGCTGTCCGGCAGGGCCGGGACTTGCCCCAGGGCTGTCCGAATTGCAGACCTCATCGAGTTCAGTCTGAATGCAGCGCATAAGCAGTTGCGGGTATAATCCAGCTTGAGGATCAATAAGGGGTACGAAAGATATGGGAAAAATCACACGTCGAGCATTCATGGCGCAGACAGCCACGATGGCGGGAGTCGCCTCGGCACTCGCGACGGAGGTGCACGCCGATTCGCAGCCCACGACGGCTGCCTTGGACACAATGGACAAGCGGCGCGAGACACTCGAGGTGCTCCTCAAGATTCTCCCCCGCCGCCGCGCGGAATTTAACGGCAGGATCAACGCCTACGACAAGTCGTGGGAAGACTGGCTCAAGCGCACCGGCGAGCTCCCGCCGGATTTCGATGCCATGCCGGGCGCGCCTTTCCTCGTTGATCCGCTCGAAGGCGTCCAGACCCCCGAACAATGGAAGCAAAAACGCCAGCAAATTCGCGCGCAATTTGAGCAGTGGGTTTTTGGAAAACTGCCGCCCCAGCCTGACAACCTTCGCAGTGTGATCACGGGAACCGAGACCGACGGGAAGGTGGCCATCCGGGACGTGCGCCTTGAATTCGGTCCTGAACGCCGCGGAACCTTGCGGGTGCAGTTGATCATCCCACCTGGAAAAGGGCCGTTTCCGGTATTCCTCACCAACCATCCTCGCACTTATCCTTGGGTGGCCCCCGCGGTCCGTCGAGGTTACATGGGATGCATTTACTTTGCGACAGACCCGAATTATGGCCATGCCGATGACTCGGATAAACTCATCGACGTCTATCCGGAGTATGACTTTTCCTGCCTGGCGCGCTGGGCGTGGGCCGGCATGCGGGCCGTCGACTACCTGCGCACGCTGCCCGAGGTCGATCAACAGAAGATCGCCATCGCGGGCCACTCACGAAATGGCAAACAAGCTCTACTGGCGGCGGCGTTCGACGACCGCATTACAGCCGTCATCGCGTCCAGCGGCAATACCGGCGAGTGCGACCCCTGGCGCTATACCACCGACATGTTCGCGAACGAGAGCATCGAGCAGATCACTGGCGTTTTCCCTCATTGGTTTCACCCGCGGCTGCGTTTCTTCGTGGGCCGGGAGCACAAACTCCCGGTGGACCAACATGCTCTGATGGCCATGGTCGCCCCGCGCGGGCTCTTTATGTACTCTGCTTACGCAGAGCAGCAAGGGAATCCTTTTGGCTTTGAACACGCCTTTTCATCGGTCGAGAAAGTTTATCGATTTCTTGGACACGAAGATAAGGTTTGGCTGAATCTGCGCGACGGCGAACATCCCACCACCGCGGAAGACATAGAAATCTTTTGTGACTTCCTCGACACCACCTTCGGCCGCCGGACTTACCCACGGCGCGAAACGTGGGTCAACGGCTACACTTTCGAGCGGTGGAAGAAGCTCTCCGGCGAGTCGATTGACCCCTCGACGTTTGCGACAGCGGATCCACGGGAACTCCCCATGCAATGGAGCGAGGCGACCAAGCGAGTCATCCTTCAGAAGATGACCTGGGCGATGGGCGACGAGCCCGCCGGGGTTCGCTTCCCTGCCCGTCACGAGATCAAAGGTTCTGTCATGACGGATGAGGGATGGATTTCCCTGCTGCTGGGCCGGCCCTTCAAGAACCCGTCGATGGGAGCCGTGAGCCTAGCCTACGGAGACGATCTCAAGGCCGACTTCTATTTCCCCGTCGACGCCAACGGATCACCTCAGGAGAGCCCCTGGCCGGTGGTGGTTTGGATGCATCCTTACGCGTATCCTACCGGCTATTCGCGCGGCACCCAGCCGGCCTTTGCCTCCTTGACCCAGCGTGGGTTTGCGGTTCTCGCCTTTGACCAAATTGGCTTCGGCACTCGCGTGCGCGATGCACGCTATTTCTACCAGCGCTACCCGAAATGGTCCTTGCTGGGAAAAATGGTCGCTGACACACGCGCCGCGCTGGATGCGGTGGCAGCACTCGAGGCGGTAGATTCTTCGCGGATTTACCTGGTGGGGTACGCTTTGGGCGGCAAAGTGGGACTGATAACCGCCGCTTTGGATGACCGGGTCAGGGGCGTCGCGGCGGTCTGCGGCGTCGATCCCTTGCGCCTGAGCACGGCGGAGAAAGGAACCGAAGGCGTGCAGCAGTATTCTCACCTGCATGGCCTGCTGCCTCGCCTCGGATTCTTTGCTGGGCAGGAAAGCCGCTTGCCTTTTGACTTTGACGACATCCTCGCCGCCCTTGCCCCCCGGCGTACGTTGATCGTTGCACCCACCCTGGATCGCTATGCGCCGCTCACCGACGTGCAGTTGGAGGTCGAACGCGCTAGAAAGGTCTACTCTCGCCTGGGGAATGAAAACGCGCTCCAGTTGCAAACACCCCGGGCGTTCAATTCCTTCACCCCAGCAATGCAGGAGACAGTCTTCGATTGGTTGGGTGACGCCCGCGGGTGAGTTTTCTAGGAGGATACCCTCATGTCGAGACACGAAAGACGATATCAGAGATACTTGGACCGCCATCGGCAAAAGCAGGCAAACGCAACAACCCAATCGGGAGAAGCTGGGGCGACGGCCCCACAGATAGCCGCGGCCGCCAACGCTCCAATCCATGAGGCTCTGGTCCCGGCGAAGCTCTTCGAGATGGGTATGGGCAACTTGGTTTTCAGTCGCTCGCTGCCGGATGGACGCATCGCCCTGGGCGCGTTCCTGCTGGACATGTTCTGCCTGGGGGTCAAGGATGCCTTCTTTGCCATCGTGGCCAGAGATGACTATGCCAAGCGCCTAAGCCGTTGGTCGGCGACCGAGAACCTTCAGCCGATGCAGCCCGCCTGCGTCCGGAAACTGGTAGAAGGCGGCGTAGCTTATGCACACGAGCTAGGATTCGACCCCCATGTGGATTATTACGCGGCGCGAGAGATCTTCGGCGATGTGCAGGCCACCGCCTGTCCGACGCATTTCGAGTACGGGCATGACGGCAAGCCCCTCTATATTTCCGGTCCCCATGAGACCCCCAAGCAGGTGCGGGCCATCGTCGACCAGCTCGAGCGGCGCCTGGGCCCGGGGAACTTTGACTTCATCGCGATGGCCGGCTAACCCAGCGAACCGATGACGACACCTCGTGACCCAAAAGGGAATTCTAAGAAGAAGCAGCGTCCCTTAGGAATGCTGGCTCTCCTGGCTGTGTGTCTGCTGGAATTAGGGACGAACCGCCCCGATGCATCGGAGCGCTACCGTCTTCTCCTGGCTTTCTGGCCGGCACTGTTAGCCCCGCTGCAACTGTTGTAAGATAAGCTCATTCAAGCAGAGCCAGGGTGACGATGTTGTTAGGCCAAACCGTTTCCCATTACCGTATTCTCGAGAAGCTCGGCGGCGGTGGGATGGGTGTGGTTTACAAGGCTGAAGATACGCGTCTGGGCCGCCAGGTCGCCCTGAAATTCCTGCCGCCCGAACTGGCCAAAGACCGCCAAGCCCTGGAGCGGTTTCAAAGGGAAGCACGCGCCGCCTCCGCGCTCAACCATCCCAACATCTGCACGATTTACGAAATCGAAGAGTCCGACGGCCAGCCTTTCCTTGCCATGGAATTGCTAGAAGGGCAGACGCTAAAGCACCGCATCAGCGCAGAGCACCTCAAAACGGACGAGATTTTGGAATTCGGCATCCAGATTGCCGACGCCCTGGACGCGGCGCACGCGAAAGGGATCATCCACCGTGACATCAAGCCGGCGAACATTTTCGTTACCGGTCGCGGGTTGGCGAAGATTCTGGATTTTGGCTTGGTGAAGCTGACCGGGAGCGCGGGCAGGCTGCCCCGATCCATCGCGGCCTCGCCTGCTCTTGTGCGGCAATCCCCAACTAGACAGCGAGGTTTGGCAGAAGAGACAGGAGCGGGCGAGACGCCCGCGCTCCCAGGGGACGCGCCGACGCTTTCGATCGAGTTCGAACACCTCACCAGCCCAGGCACGGCGATAGGAACCGTGGCTTACATGTCGCCGGAGCAAGCGCTGGGGCAGCAACTCGATGCGCGCACGGATCTCTTCAGCCTCGGTGTCGTCCTGTACGAGATGGCGACGGGACGCCAGGCCTTCTCCGGCAGGACCACGGCGGCGATTTTCGACGCCATTCTGCACAAGGCGCCGACATCCCCGGTGCAACTGAACCCGGAATTGCCGGCTGAGCTCGAGCGCATCATCGACAAGGCGCTCGAAAAGGATCGCGAGCTGCGCTACCAGCAGGCCTCGGAGCTGCGTGCAGACTTGAAACGCTTGAGGCGCGAGACCGAGGTGGGGTGGACAGTCAGACCGGGCCGGCGGGCAGGCTTAAGATCGCGCCTGGGGCTTCGCCACTGGGTCCTGGGGACGGCAGGAGGCGTGATACTACTGTTGCTGGCGGCGTTTCTCCGCTTCAACGTGGCGGGGCTGCGAGTGCGACTGGGGAGCAGCACCCCGGCCCCGCGGATTGAATCGCTGGCGGTCCTGCCCTTGGAAAACCTCTCGGGTGACCCTCAGCAGGAGTACTTTGCGGACGGGATGACCGACGAGCTGATTACCGAGCTCTCCCAGATCGGCGCGGTGAAGGTGATCGCACGCTCTTCGGTGATGCACTTTAAGCGAACCCAGAAGACCGTGCCCGAAATTGCGCAGGAATTACACGTGGACGCGGTGGTGGAGGGTTCGGTAGTGCGCTACGGAGACCGCGTGCGGATCACGGCGCAGTTGATCCAGGCCACGACGGACAAGAACCTGTGGGCCAATAGCTACCAGCGCGACTTGCGGGACGTGCTGGCTTTGCAAGACGACGTGGCGAGGGCCATCGCCACCGAGGTCCAAGCCAAGTTGATTCCGCAACAGAACGTCCGGCTGACGCAGGCTCGCGTCGTCAACCCGGAAAGCTACGAGGATTATCTCAGGGCCCGCTATTACTGGAACAAAAGAACGGAAGCAGACTTGAAGAAAAGCATCGAATATTTCCAGCAAGCCATCCAAAAGGAACCCGGCTATGCCCAAGCCTATGGCGGGCTGGCCAGTTGCTATGTTGTCCTTCCGAATTACAGCGCTACATCTCCTCAAGAAACATTCCCGAAGGCCAAATCAGCAGCCGAGAAAGCCATCCAAATCGATGACACACTCGCCGAAGCTTACGCCGTATTGGGACAGGTCTCAGCGTCCTACAGCTACGACTGGTCCAGTGCCGAAAGGGAATTCAAGCGCGCCATCCAGCTCAACCCGAACTATGCGACGGCGCACCAGTGGTATGCAGGCACGCTTTCCCGGATGGGACAACGTGAAAGAGGGCTGGCAGAAGTGAGACGCGCCCAAGAGCTTGATCCGCTCTCCCTCATCATCAATGACAATGTCGGATGGTACCTCTACCTCGCCCGACAGTACGACCAGGCGATCGAACAGCTGCGCAAGACACTTGAGCTGGACGCGAGCTTCAGCCCCGCGCACGACGAGCTGGGCCTATGTTACGTAAGGAAGGGGATGTATCAACAAGGATTCGCTGAACTGCGGAAGGCCATAAGCCTCGCGGGGGGCAATCCCAACATCAAAGCCGAACTCGGCAATGCCTATGCTGCGGCTGGAAGAAGAAAAGAGGCGCTGGAGATACTTGACCAATTGACTGCCTTATCAAAGCGAAGCTACTTCTCCCCGTACTCTATTGCGTCAATCTATGCGGGGCTTGGCGACAAGGAGCAGGCTTTCGCCTGGCTCAATAAGGCATATGAGGAGCACGATATTTGGCTCACGCTTCTCAAGATAGAGCCTGCCTTCGATCCGCTGCACTCTGACCCGCGCTTCGCCGAGCTCGAGCGTCGGATCGGGTTGCCGCCTTAACCCTCATCGGGAAAGGGGACAGGCATCATGAAGGAATTGCAGCCGGACATCCTGCATTGCATCGGCAACACCTCTTTATTGGCCTTGCGCAAGATTGTGCCCGCGAACGGCTCCCGCATCCTGCTCAAACTGGAAAGCGAGAACCCCACAGGCAGCATGAAGGACCGGATGGCGCTGGCCATGATCGAAGCGGCAGAGACGGACGGGCGTCTCATAGCGGGTAGTTCTGTGGTCGAATATACAGGCGGCAGCACCGGCGTTTCCCTGTCTCTAGTCTGCGCGGTAAAGGGATATCCCCTGCATATCGTGACCTCGGATGCCTTCGCCCGAGAAAAACTCGAACATATGAAGATGCTGGGGGCCAGGCTTGAAATCGTGAGAAGCGAGAGCGGGGGCATGACGGAGAAATTAACCCGCGACATGATCGAAGCCGCCCGCATCATCGCGCTGGAAACTGGAAGCTTCTGGACCGATCAGATGAACAATAAAGACCAGCTTGCGGCCTATCACAAAATGGCGGAGGAAATCTGGATTCAGACAAGCGGACAGATCGATGGCTTTGTCCAGAGCGTGGGGACCGCGGCGTCCCTTCGGGGTACGTGGGAAGCCTTACGCCGCCGTAATGAACGGGTCAGAATCTCTGCCGTGGAGCCCTCCGAATCCCCGGTTTTGTCAGGCGGCCGGTCAGGCGCTCATAAAATTGATGGGATCGGAGCGGGTTTTGTAGTACCGCTCTGGCAGGCGGACATTGCCGACCAGATTGAACGGGTTTCCACGGAAGAGGCTATGGCCATGGCCGCTCGGCTGGCCCGGGAGGAGGGCCTTTTTACGGGGACTTCCACCGGCGGCAATGTCATCGCCGCTTTGCGATTAGCCGAACAATTGGGACCGGACGCGACCATTGTCACCGTCATGTGCGATACCGGGATGAAATACCTCAGCAAAGGTTCATCCCATTTGATCCACGGTCCGAATCAGCGCGCGGATGTAGCCGTAGCAGAAGGCAAATGACTGCAACCCCCCGGGATCGTTTGCCGCGAAGGGCACGTGGTCGGGCATCAGCATATAGGGATACCCGATCTCTTTATAGACCCGGATGGCTTTGACGAAGTCGATATCGCCCTCGTCGGGATAGACCTCCTGAAAATCGTCGCGGTGGCCGCGGATGTTGCGGAAGTGCACGTTGAAGATCTTCTTCCGCGTGCCGAAGTACCGGATCACATCGTAAATTTCCTTGCCCGGGTCGTTGAGCATCTCCGCCACCGTGCCTTGGCAGAAGTTGAGCCCGTGATAGGGGCTTTCCCGGATGGCGATGAATTTCTTCAAACCGTCCACGGCGCCCAGCACGCGGACCACTCCCTGGTAACCCTCCGGCGGCACGCCCGGATCGTGGGGGTGGCATGCCATGCGGATCCTGTACTCTTCGGCGACGGGTATGACGCGTTCCAGAAAATAGGTGATCCGTTCCCAGAACATGTCGGCGTCCACCCGGCCGGCGCGGGTGAGCGGCGGATTGGGATGCGCGTCCTTGAACCGCCACGTACTGTACATCGCGTCACCCCGTCCCGGAGTGCGCCCTGTGCGCAGCACCCCCAGAAGGGTCAAGTTATACTTGATGGAAGGGATACCTGCGGCGGCGCAATTGCGGATGAGGGTTTGAAGCGCTTCGATGTCGCGATCGCGTTCGGGACTGTTCGCCAGCATGATCGCGGGATGTAGTGCCTGATCGATGTGAGTGGACGCCAGAAAGGGTGGCGCGATGCAGTCGATGGTAATGTCATACTTTTCCGCCAAATCACGCATGCGCTTCAGTTCATCCAGCGTGGCGTAAAGACGGCCTTCGCCGATTTCAGGATATCCGCAAATATGGCGGACCCCATAACGCGCAAGGTATTGGAGGTGTGTCTCATTAGTAGGAGCGCTCTGGCATCCGAGTTTCATCAGTGTGCCCCGGCCCGCAGCCGCAACGGCGGACGCGCGGACGCTTCTCGGTCCCACCGCGGCGGCGGCAGCCTCTTGAGCCTGGCTGGGGACCAGCGCGGCGGCGCCCGTGGCCAGTGGCATCTTGAGGAAGTCGCGTCGAGAGGTTTCAAAACTCCTGGTGAGCTTCATGATGGTCTCCGAATGCGTGCTATTTTACCAAACCGCTTCAGCGGGCAAAAAGAAATCCGCAGATTGCGCAGATCACGCAGATGAGCAGGTAGCGCGGGCTTGTTGTTTAGGTCCGTAGCTGGTTGTTGCCAATTGGGGACGAACCGCAGACCTCCAGAACAGGTCGGCGCTACTCGCTGAAAGCGGAATCGAGGAAGGAAGCCATGTAGTAGGCGTCCAGGAACTTGAACGGCGTCTCGCCCGAGGTGTAGTGGCCGCAGGGCAACACGGCCACGCGAGGGTCAAGTTGGAGGCGAAGCGATTCGCCGATGATCTTGCGGGAGAACTCGGGGAGGAAGGTCAAATCGTAGAGGGCATAGATGAAGAGGGATTTTTTGGGCCAGCGCGCCAACTTTTCCGCATAGGCAATGGGGCTGATGGCCATCCAGGCGCGGCGCAGGCGGTCCAGGCTCAAATCGGCCTGTAGCCCGGCGCGCACGTGCCGCGTGGCTTGACCCGTCCAGACCACCTCAGCGAAAGTCGTCGAACAATGGTTGAACACGTTCACCTTCAACCGCTCGTCATGCGCGCTGGCAAGATAGGCGTAGCACGAGCCCAGGCTGGTCCCCACAATGCCAAGCTTCAGGTACCCCTGGCTCTCGAGCCAGTCCAGGCACGACCGCGCGTCGGCCACCGCCTGGCGGGCGGCATCGAGGGTGCGGCCCAAATTCGATGAAACAGCGTAATCGGCCCGCTCGGCGCCCGGCGGCTTGCGAAGGTCGTGATAGGGCAGGCTCAAGCGCAGCGCCGAAATGCCAAGTATGTTGAAGATGCGGCAAAGCGCGCTGTGGCTTTCCTGGTCGGCATTCCACTGCGGCAGTACCACCACAGCCCCGCGCCGCCCGGCCGGAAACCAGCGAGCTCGCACCCGGTTGTTATTGGGGACCGGAGTCCTGACAGGAGATGTGAAGAACAGGCAGCCCCCCTCCAGATGAAAGTCGGAAGGGGTCTGGTAGGCGTAAAAGGCGTCACTTTGCGCGAGGATTGATTCGTTCAGCTTGCCGAGGAATTGCTCGGGCTCCCGGCTCGCGGCGGGAATGCTCGAGGTCGCCACGGGCCAGCCTGCGGTCCACTCCAGCCCCCAATCCAGCGGGCGCACAACTCGGTTCTTATCCCGCTCCGTCAAACGGGTCTCCCACCTGTAAATCCACTCCTTGTAGCGCTCGAACATGGCCCTCGCGGAATAAATCAAAACCCGCAATTATAGCCTGAGCAGAGAAGACAGGGGGGCAGAAGAAGAGCGGTTGAGAAGATTGTGTGCAGGCGGATTGAGATTGATACGGCGGTGAACAGCCTCCCGCTAAAAACTCGCGAGCGCCGCGGCCTCATCTTCCGCCAGCCCAAGGACTTTGTCCAGACGAACCAACCTGAGGGTTTGAGCGACTTGCTTGGGGGCGGCAAAGAGTTTGAATTTCCCTCCTTTTTCCTTCATGGTAAGGAAGGTATGGACCAATGAGCCGACACCGGAGCTATCGAGAAAAGAGACTCCGGCAAGGTTTACAGCAATATTGCTGACGCCGGCGGAGAGTAACTCGCCGACGGAGGTCCGAAAGGCCTGCTCAGCTTCACCTGCCTTAAAGGAGCCGCTAAGGTCAAGAATGGTCGTCTTATCCAACGTTCTAATATTAATGGTCACGGATTCCTCGCGGGCGATGCCCCGCTTTCAAAGCGTGGCATAACCTCTTCCTCGTCTTGTCAGATTACTCCGACTCGGGGGAGCAAATCAAGGTCATCAATGAGAAAATGCCTCTGACCTCTTGGCTAACGACGGGCTGAACGCCCAGGCCGAACACCACAGCCGAACACCAACGCTTGACTCCCTCGCCGCTTTTTGGTAGCCTCCCCTTCGGCTCATTTAGAAGTTTATCCTGTAACGGCCCAGGAGGTGTGAAAAAAACCGGGCTATAGGGTCAGGTTGTGTCAAGCGACCGGCGACCGCCCCAGTGCAACCATCCGCCACTGGGCGGGTTGCCCCCGCGAAAGGCGGCTACAACTCGATTATCTCACATCATCTCACGAGCCGATGGTGCAAAGCTAAGCCCTCGGCGAGAATTCTATGGAGCAGGTATCCTCCCTCTTCGAACTGTCGCTCGCATTTCACTCCTGCAACAGCATTGATAGCCTTGCGAAGACGCTGACCACACACCTCGCTCGAGTTCTGGAGGCCCGTGCGGCGATGGTCTGGCTGCGCCAGGAGAGCAGCGGCGAGTTGCTCTTTCGTTCGAGCTGGTTCGAACCCGGGCTTCGGCTGGGGTTGGCGCCGGGAGAGGTGAGCGAAGGCATTCTGACCGAGACGCTGACCCAATCACGCGCGCGGCGGCTCGACGAGGAGGAAGTCGAGCCGGAGATGTTCCCACACCTTGCTGAAAACGACCGGGAGCGCGTGGCCACGGCCTTGTACGCACCCATCCCAACCTCGCAAGGCGTGTCCGGCGTCCTGGAGGTATTGAACAAACGCACGGGAGGTTTCACCGCCCAGGACGTAGGCTTCGTGGAAGAAGCCTGCCGGCTGGCGGGCCGGGTTTTGGACACTTTGAGCGGGGTCGAGCAGGAAAGATGGGCGAACCTGAAGACCATTGAACGATTGACCGCGCTTTACGATGTGGCGAGCACTTTTGCTTCTACGCTGGAGCTTGAAGACCTCCTGCCCATTATGGCCGAGAAGATCCAAGGCAATCTTGGCGCCCTGGCCTGCAACTTCTGGCTGGTGGATTCCGAGGCCAACGAGTTGTTCTGCGCCCAGCAAGCAGGCGAGGATCCCACCACCCACAAGGGCAGCCGCCTTCCAATTGGCGAGGGCTTGGCGGGGAACGTGGCCCAAACCGGCCAGGCTCGCCTGATCGCGAGCGCCCAGGATGAGCCAGGACTGGAGGCCCGCCTGGAGGCGAGCAGCGAGCATGAAATCCAAACGCTGATGTGCGCACCGCTTCTGAAGGAAGAGCGGGTGTTGGGAGTGGTGGAAATCGTCAACCGAGACGATGGCAAGGCCTTTGACGACGATGACCTGTTTTACCTCACCAATATGTGCGAGCAGGCCTCCAACGCCCTGAACAATGCCAATCGGCTGCAAGCCGAGCGCAAGGTCCACACCCTGGACGCGCTCCTCGCCATCAGCAAGGAAATAACCTCCACCCTCAATCTCGACCACGTCCTCACCACGGTGGTTCACGAATCCGCCACCGTGCTCCCCTTCGATCGGTGCGTCATCGGTTTGTATGACCGCCACCGCTTTATACTGGGTGCTGTGTCGGGCGAAGCCGAAGTGCCCCACACTCCGGAAATGGAGCAGTTGCGTGAACTGCTGGCGTGGGTGGCTGAGCAATCGGAGGCGGTCTCGGCTGACCAGACTGAAGAGGGGTGGAAATTCAAGGCGGAGAGCGAGAATGCGGCGCTGGCGCGCTACCTGGAAGAGCAGGGACTGAGGGGCTTCTACGCCTTGCCCCTGCGCGATGAACAGGGGACCGTGGGCGTGCTGGCCCTTCTTAGCAGCACGGCAGAATTCCTCTCGCCAAGCCATCTGGAGGTCCTCTCTATCCTGGCCAGCCAGACCACCGTGGCCATCCGCAATGCCCGGCTTTACCAGGACGTGCCGCTGCTGAGCATTTGGCAGCCCGTGCTCAAGAGCAAACGCAGACTGGAAGGGATCAGCCGCAGCCGCTGGCTCGAAATTGCCTCAAAGGTTGGGATAGTGGCGCTGCTTTTGATCGTAGTACCCTGGAACTACCGAATCCAGACCAACGCCACCGTGGTCCCCGCCGAGCGCCGGATTGTAAGCGCCGAGGTCAGCGGCATTGTCCAAGGGGTGCCCGTCCGGGAAGGGCAAAGAGTGAGCGCCGGAGACGAGTTGGCCCGACTGGACGACAGCGATGACAGAATTCGGTTGGAACGGGCCTTGACCGACCTCGCGCTCGCCCACCGCCAGCTTGCCGAGGCGGAGGAAAAGAGAGATTGGGCCGGCGCCGGGCAGGCCCGTCTGAACATGGACCTCCACCAGGCCGAGGTCAGTCTCTATCAGGAGAGAGTCGCGAAGGCGCACCTCCGGGCCTCTATCCGTGGCGTCGTTGTGACTCCCAAGGTGGAAGAGAAAACTGGGAAACTGCTCAAGGTGGGTGACGCCTTCTGCGAGCTCGTGGACCAGGACCAGTTGGCGGTCGAAATGAATGTTCCGGAAACTGACATATCTCGGGTTCGAACCGGCGCGCCAGTGGCCCTTAAATTGAACGCCTTTCCCACGCTAACGCTCCGGGGAACAGTGGAGCGCGTCCCCCCCCAGACCATTTCCGCCGAGGGCGAGCAATTCTTCGTAACACGCGCACTGTTCCCCAATCCTGATGTGAAAGCGCGCGATGGCATGGCGGGCCAAGCGAAGATTACCAGCGCGGGAGGCTGGTTCCACAGCGGATGGTATCCGTTGGGCTACGTGCTACTGCGCGCCCCAACAGAATGGGCGTGGCGGAAGGCCTGGGCGTTGTTACCCTAGGGACTAGGGGCTAGGGACCAGGGACTAGGATTTGAGACTTAGGGATTAGGGGATCAACGGCAAGTGCGAATGGCGAGGGAAAAGGGCCTAGTCCCTAGCCCCCAGCCCCTAGCCCCTAACTGAGGCTGAAGCAATGAAACGATCGCATTGGGTCCTGTTCGGAATCCTGGCGGCTGTCCTGGGCGTGCCCGGGTGCGCGAACCAGTCTCAACAAAAAGCGACCCCGGCAGCATCGCCGCAGCCCACTATCACCCAGGCTCCTGTCCAGCCGCCTTCGGCGCCGGCTGCGGACACACTCGAGATCTCCAGTCTATTGTCGGTCGAACACTCTGTGGATTTGCTCGCCCAGCGCGACGGGATTGTCCAAGAGGTCTTTTTCGACCAGGACAGTTGGGTAAAAAAAGGCACCGTGCTCGCCCGGCTGGACGACCGCGAGTTGTTGGCCGGTTTGGAAAAAGCTCACTTGGACCAGAGGGTGGCTGAAGACAACTTCAAGTACCAGGAGGCTGAGAAAAAAGCCAAAGATGCTGCCTATCGTCGGCAGCAGGAGTTGCGCAAGTTCGGTTTGAGCAGTGAAGCGGCGCTCGAGCAGGCTGAGTTTCAATCCGTCGGAGCGGGCTACGACCTGGATAGCTGGACGGCCGCCATCGAGCAAAAGAAAGCGGCCATTCGCGAGCTCGAGCTCGAGCTGGAAAAGACTCGAATTGTGGCCCCCTTCGATGGATACGTTGTCCGGCGGGCCATCCGCGCTGGACAGAACGTGATCAAGAACGACTTATGCTTCCGCATAAGCGAGCTTTACCCGCTCCAGGTCCGGTTTTTACTCCCTGAGTCGGCCGGACCACGACCCACGGTCGGCTCCCCGCTGAAAGTGGTTCTGGCGGATGACCCGTCGCGCGCCTACAACGCGCATGTGAAACTGGTCAGTCCTACCGTGGATGCTGCCAGCGCCAGCTATGACCTCACGGCGGAGTTGACGGGACCCCAACTGGAAAACTTGCGGCCGGGAATGGCGGTGCGGGTGATCTGGAGTCCGGCCAGTCAAAAGTCAAGAGTCGAAAGTCCAAAGTGAGTACCCGAACACAGTATTTCCTGAGTTCGCTCCGGTGAGGTACAACAGCCTTTTTTTCGACCCTCGACGGTTCGACTGACTTCTCGACTTTCGACTCTCGACTCTCGACTAACATGCGTTTCGGACCTACCAGCATTCAACTCTCGGGTGTGTTGGCGAAGGGGCTGCGGCGCCCCAAGCTACGCGCCGACCTGAAGGTCGGCCAGCAGAAGTTTGCCGGGGAGAGCAGCGTCGTCGTCAAAGTGCCTGAGACGGACTCCTTCACTCGCCTGGGCGAGCTGGATTGGGAACTGCTCTCGCTCTGCGATGGCGCGCGTACTCCGGCCGAAGTGGCGCAGGCGCTCAACGAGCGCTACCCGGACCAGAACCTGAGCGAACAGGATGTAATCGCTTACCTGGACGGCATCGATCCCAACTTCTGGGAACGCGGAACGGCGGAAAAAAACCTCTGCATCCTGGAGAAGATCCGCGACGAGCGTCGTGAGCGCGTAAACCACGCCAGCCTGCTTTATATCTACTTCTCAGCCTTCGATCCCGACCGGGTGCTGGAACGAGTTGACAGGTATTTGGGCTGGATGTTCACGAAGGGGTTTGTCCTCTTCTCATTCGGTCTCTTCACCCTGGCCGGGGTGATCGTAGCCCACGACTTCACGCGCATCAGCCAGGAAGCTATGGGTTTCTATAGTTTTCATAACAAGAGCGGTTACGACCTCCTGGTGATGTGGGTGATGGTGTTTATCATCATCGGACCTCACGAGTTCGCGCACGGCTTGGCCTGCAAGCACTTCGGCGGCGAAGTGCACCACATGGGCTTCATGCTGCTGTATTTCTCTCCCTCCTTTTACACCGATTGCACGGACATGCATGTTTTCGCGAAGACTTCGCAGCGCATTTGGACCATCATTGCGGGGATATGGGTGAGCCTGCTTCAGTGCTGTTTTGCCCTCTTCTTATGGGCCTCTTTGCCGCCCGGTTCCGTGGCCGGCGACCTGACCTACAAGTTCGCTCTGCTGAGCGGCGTGTTCAGCTTCTTCCAACTCAATCCGCTACTCAAGATCGATGGCTACTACGTGCTGAGCCAGTATCTCCAGGTTGACAACCTTCGCGAGCAAGCATTCGCATATACCAGGGCTTGGTTGAGGCGATTCGCACTTCGCCAGGCAGAGGACCTGCCCCCGGCCAGCCGCAGGGAGCAGAGGATTTTTCTTGGGTACGGCGTCGCGGCAGGGCTTTACTCCCTAATGATCCTCTTCTTCTTCCTGGGCTTCGCGGACAACGCCTTTACAAGCTGGCTGGGCAATTGGGGGCATTTGGCAACCCTAGGCGTGGTGTGCTTCACCTTCCGCAGGCGGCTAGGGGAGTGGCGGACTTCGGCCATGGCGCGTTGGCGAAGATGGAAGGAGGAGTTCATGGCATGGAAGATGACCTGGTGGCAACCCCTGGCCGGGGCTGCAGCTCTGCTCGTGCTCTTCGTTCCGCCCATGGCGGTCAAGACCACGTCGGATTTCTTGCTAGAACCTCAAAGGCGGCTGGAGGTGAAGGCCCCGGTTGCGGGCCTGGTCCGTACGGTAACCGTCCACGAAGGTGAAGCCGTCCCGGCCGGCTCAGTGCTGGCTGTCCTGCACAACCCGGAGATTGAAACCCGTGCCGAGGTGGTCGAAAGTGAGTTGAATTTAGCCGAGAGCTCCCAACGGGCAGCTTTGGCCCGCTCGGATTTCGGCGCCAGCGAGAGATACCTCCAGGAAATCCAGCGTCTGGGAGCCGAAAAGGCGGAAGCTGACCGGAGACGCGAGCAGTTGGTTTTGCGCGCCCCTTTTGCGGGTGTCATAGCCACCCCGCAAATCGAGCAGCGGGTAGGCGAATACTTGAATGAAGGGGAGCCGTTCGCTCTTCTTGTGGACCGCCAAGCCATGCGGGCGCGAGTCTTGGTGCGGGACTGGGAACTCGAGGATGTGCAGCAGGGCGCGGCCGTCGGGCTAAAGCTCCGAAGCTATCCCTTCCAGACCTTTTCGGGAACGATTCGCCAGATTATGCCTGCTGCTTCCTCCGAGCGGCCCCTGGCGGAGCCCAACAAGATTGAGCGCAAGGGCCAGGAACTGACTAACTTTTTCGAGGTTGTAATGGAGTTTCCGAATCCTGGCGGCGAGCTTAAGGAAGGAATGACGGGAACAGCGCGCATCTACGGGAAACGCTATCCCTTGGCCTTGCGGGCCATGCGCACCGGCTGGCGCTGGGCGCATAGCCTCATCTGGTGATTACCCCCAGCCTATTGCTATAGGACGTCGAACGACCGTCCGGGCGCGAATGCACGTCTCCCGCGCCCGGACGGTCAGCAAAACCACGGTGCCACTGCGGCTAGTGCGTGCCGAAGGAGCCCATCAGCTTTGTTTCACCCAGCTTCTTGCTGCCCTTCAGAGTCTTCTTGGTTTCCTTCTTGGGGGCTGCTTTTACCTTTTTATCTGCCATAGTTGTGTTCTCCCTTTTTTTTGATTTGTATTGCGCCTCACCCCTATCAGAGGTCCTCGACAAAGAACTTCTCGACTTGTGCCGCGAAGCCGGCCGTACCCAGGCGTCGGAGCTACTAAAGTACTATCATCAGCTTCGTCTCGCCCAGCTTCTTAGCGCCCTTGAGAGTCTTCTTGGGATCCTTCTTGGCTGCCCGTTTCACTTGCTTCTTCGTTTCACTCATGATTGCTCCTCCGTTGGGGCGCTCAAGCTTATTCGCTTAGAACGTTTCGTCTTTAGAGGAAGGAATGACGGGAACAGCGCGGATCTCTGGGAGGCACTTTCCGGTCGCCATTCGGGCGCTACGAGCGGGATCCCGATGGGTACGCGGCCTCATCTGGTGATTGCCCCCAGCCCATTGCGATAGGACGTTAAACAAGCGTCTGGGCGCGAGTGCACGTCCCCCGCGCCCAGACAAGTCAGCAAAACCAGGGTGCCACTACGGCTAATTCGTGCCGAAATGACCCATCAGCTTTGTTTCGCCCAGCTTCTTGCTGCCCTTCAGAGTCTTCTTGGTTTCCTTCTTGGGGGCTGCTTTTACCTTCTTGTCTGCCATGGTTTTATTCTCCTTTTTTTAATTTGTATTACGCCTCACCCCTATGAGAGGTCCTCGACAAAGAACTTCTGAACCTGCCGCCGACGCGGCTGGAATTACACAATCACACCCATGAGCTTCGTCTCGCCCAGCTTCTTGGCGCCCTTAAGGGTCTTCTTGGAGTCCTTCTTGGGTGCCGCTTTCACCTGCTTCTTCTTTTCTGCCATGTTCGCTCCTCTGTTCGGGCGCTCTAGCCTATTCGCTTGGAACGTTTCGTCTTTAGGTATAGCACGTTGCGCACCAAACTGAAGATTCTTCTAAACTGCGATGCATGCCCTGTAGTTTCAGTAAGTTGGGGCGGGGAGTTATGCCAGCCTCGGAGGCAAATTGTGGCGCGAGGAAAAGGTAGGAGGGGAATTACTACCCCTGGGGTATTTATTACCCTTAGATCCCGTGTTTCCGGCAAAGGTACTTCATCTTGTCTTTGTTGAGCCCAAGCAGCCGAGCGGCCTCCACTTTGACCCCCTTGGCTTCCTGGAGCGCCGTCTCAACCCAACGCCTTTCGAAGGCTTTCAACTCTTCCTCCAGCCGGATGCCGGAGTCGGGGAGGTAAAAACCATCGGCAGACGGCTGGGGGGCAGCTTCGCGGATATCGCGAGGCAATTGCTTCAGCGGGATCTCCTCTTCGTCTGTCATCACCACCATGCGCTGAACCAGGTTCTCGAGCTCGCGAACGTTTCCCGGCCAGGGGTAGCGTTTCATGGCCTCCATCACCTCATCGGCCACCCGCTTGGGGGGCCAATGGTTCGCTGCGCAGTAGACTTTGATGAAGTAATCAACCAACAAAGGGATGTCGTTCACGCGCTCCCGGAGCGGCGGCACAAAGAGCGTAAGGACGTGGATGCGGTAGTAAAGGTCTTCACGGAAGCGGCGCTCGCGCACCGCCTTCTCGAGGTCCTCATTGGTGGCGCTGATGAGCCGGAAGTCCACCTTGAGGGATCTCTTTCCCCCCAGACGCGTCAAAGCGTGTTCGTCAAGGACGCGCAGGAGCTTGCTCTGGAGGGGCAGACTCAATGTTCCGATCTCATCCAGAAAGAGCGTGCCGCGGTGTGCCAGCTCGATCCGTCCCTCCTTGGTGGCAACAGCGCCCGTGAAGGCCCCTTTTTCGTACCCGAAAAGCTCGGCCTCCATCAGGGTTTCGGGGAGGGCGGCGCAGTTGACGGCGACGAACCTCCGGTCGCGTCGCTGGCTGTTGTCATGGATGGCACGGGCCACCAACTCCTTGCCCGAGCCGCTTTCCCCGCGAATCACCACGGTCGTGGAGGTCCGCGCCACCCGCCGGATGGAATCGAACAGACCTTTCATGGCGTCCGTCGAACCCAGCAGGTCGCCGAGCGCGTCCTTGCGGCGCAGTTCCTCCCGCAGAATCCGGTGCTCCCGCTCGATTTGGAGTTTCTCGATGGCGCGCAGGATGATGATGCGCAGCACGTCAGGATCGGCGGGCTTGTTGAAACAATCGTAGGCGCCGGCGTCGAACACCCGCAGCGCCGTGGCTTTGGTCCCCCCCGCGCTGAGGATAATGACCACGGTATCGAGCTCGCTCTGCTCCAGCTCCTCGAGCAGCTTGAGGCACTCTCGAATACCTTGCGAGGAAGATTTCAGCTCGAGCAGGAGAACGTCCGGTTGGCCTTCGCGGAGCATCTCGTATGCCGCGTCGTAGTCGTTGCCTTCCAGCACTTCAAAGTCAGCCCGCCGGAGGGCGGAGGCGATCCTGGAGCACTCTTCGGGGTCGCTCTCGATGACCCCCACTTTCCCTACGGTTTTGGCAGGAGGCATAAGTGACCTGAGAACCGGGCGGCGCTCATCTCCGCCAGACTTTGCCTTGAATTCAAACTTGATTACGAAACTGATTCTAGGGGCGTGGGGGCGGGTTGTCAATTACTTCCGACAGTCGGTAGTGTCCTAATATGGGATGTAGGGCCGGGGCCCGCAAGGGGGGGCCGGCCAGGCCGTCCCGCGACGGCGGGAGGCGGCCCTACAGTCAAAATAGGCCACCACTCGAGAATCAGCAGACGTCGCGGAGGTACGGCCTAAATCGTACGTCCCGATTCCGGCGGAACCAGGTCGCGCTTCCACACGCTACGCAGCACGCCCAGCGCGATGGGGACGGCGCCGGCGAGAATGAAGATCATATCCCCTGCCATCCGCACCCATTCCAGCTTATGGTAGAGGCCGCCCATCAGGAAGGTCAGGCGGCGCGCGTGCCAGTACCCATTGGCGATGGAGTCCCAAAGCTGAAGAACGCCTCCCGGAAACAGGTCGAGGAGGATCATGAGGGCAAGGCCCACGTTAACGCCCCAGAAGCCCACCCGAATGAACTTCTCCGTCCCCTTCCAAACGGCGTCGGACTGCATGGCGCGCAAGCAAAAGACCACACCCGCCAGGGCCAGCATGCCGAAGACGCCGAACAGGGCGGCGTGTCCGTGGTTGGGGGTGAGCGTGGTGCCAATCTCGAAGTAGGACACGATGGGCAAGTTGATGAGGAAGCCGAAGATGCCTGCGCCAACGAAGTTCCAAACACCGACCGCCATGAGGAAGTAGATGGCCCACTTCTGGTTAGCGGCAAGCTCTTGGCCGCAAGTGGAGCACTGCTGCTTCCTCAGCTTGATGAAGTCCCAGGCGTCCAGGGTGAGCAGGGTCAAGGGCACAACCTCCATGGCGGAAAAGCACGCCGCCAAGCCCATGTTGAGCGTCCCCTGCCCGGTGAAATACCAGTGGTGGCCTGTACCAATGATGCCGCCGCCGAGGTATAGGATGGCGTCGAGGTAGATCAAGCGCATGGCGGTCTTGGTGCTGACCACGCCCATATGGTGGAACATGATGGCCACCAGGACTGTGGCGAAGAGCTCGAAGAATCCTTCCACCCAAAGATGGATGATCCAGAAACGCCAATTGTCGATCACCGCGAAGTTGCTGTGGGGACCGTAGAAGAGGGCAGGTAAGTAAAAGAAGGGGATGGCTACGGCGGCGTACAGAAAGAGCGAGGACAACTCACGCTTGCCAGGACTCTTGATGGCGGGCCTCAAGGCCCTGAACATCAGGAAAAGCCAGAGAAGAAGGCCCGCCGCCAGCAGGAGCTGCCAGAAGCGCCCCAGTTCGAGGTACTCGGAGCCTTGGTGCCCAAACCAGAACCAGAGCTTCCCCAGCTTGTCGTTGATGCCCAGATACTCCCCCACAAAGCTGCCGACGGCTACCGCCACTAGAGCGCCAAGGAGAGCGTACACGCCCGTCTTCTGGCCGCTGGGCTCCGCGCCACCCACCCAGGGCGCCAGGAAAAGCCCGCCTCCGACCCAGGCCATGGCGATCCAAAAGATTGCCAGTTGGAGGTGCCAGGTGCGGGCCAGAGTGAAGGGCAGGAACCGAGCGAGGTCGAAGCCGTAAAACGCTCCTGGCTCCACGCGGTAGTGGGCGAGCACGCCTCCCAGGAGCGATTGAGCGAGGAAGAGGAGCACCACAATGGCGAAGAACCAACCCGTGGCCCATTGGCTAGGCGTCAATGCCAGAGGCATGGGAGCAGAGTGGGTGACGTGGGCGACGCCGTCACCCTTCCAGCCCAGGTAGTTGAACTTGCCAACCAGGAAGAGGATGAGGCCCAGGCCCCCTAAGAGCGTGATGAGACTCAAGGCGCTCCAGATGTAAGCTTCGGCGGAGGGCCTGTTACCCACCATGGGCTCATAAGGCCAGTTGTTCGTGTAAGAGTAATCTTTACCTGGCCGGTTCGCCGCGGCAGCCCAGGCGGCCCACGCGAAAAAGGCGCTCAGCACCTTGAGCTCCGTAGGGTTTTTGATGTAGCTGGGAGGCAGGCCGGGGGCACCGCCTTCCTTGGCAAAGTAATCGCTCCATTCGGCAACCTGGCTGCCGTATGCCGCCACCTCGCCGGAGGTGAGGAGCAGCGTCCGCGAGGCCGGCTCGTACCGGTTCTCTTTGAGCACCTTCCTCACCTGCGCCGCCGCGGCGCTTTGCTCATCCGGCGAAAGCTGCGCGAAGGGTCTGCCGTACTTTTCGACCGCGATGGTATCCCGAGTCACCTCACTGAGTCTGTGCAGGTACTCGGCGCTGTAGTCAGGACCGAGGTAAGCCCCGTGGCCCCAAAGGCTCCCGTGCTCCATGAGGCCGTACTTGAAGAACACCTCCTGGCCCTTCTGGATGTCGGCCCCCGTGAACACCACATCTCCCGCCGCGTCCACGGCCCTCTCAGGAATGGGCGGGGCGTTCGTGTAGGTCAAGACTGTAACGAACGATAAAACTGAAAACCCACCGATCATGACGAGAATCGCCGAGTGTCGCCACCAGGGAGAGAGAGCCGTACCAGCACTGGACGCGTCAGCCATTTCATACCCTCCACTTAATCTCTAGCCAGAATTTCTACAACAGGTTCCAGACCCCCAGGAATGTTCCTGGAGGCAACATGAAAAACAGCCCCGTGCTGATATAGAGTATCAACAGGCGCGCGAGCGTGGTCTCGCGAACCGCGGTGATTTTAGATATCTCCGTCGGGGTCAGCGGACGTCCGGCCTCCTCTTCGGTTTGCGTAAGCAATGTGGACATGAGTTCGAGCTCCTGTCAGTTTGCACTCTCGAGCGCAATCGCCCGGGGAAACAGGATGTTGTTTTCAAGGTGGATGTGCTGGTGGAGATCAGCCTCAAATTCCGCCAAAGTCTTGTAGAGGGTCTGATAGCTAACGCAAGCGTCGGGGGGAGCGGCATAGCCGTTGCTGGATGCCCGTAGGGCACGCAGCGCGTTGCCGGCGGCATCATGCTCATGCTCCATCATCGCCACCGGGTTTCGTACGGTGCCGAAGGGCGGTGGCAGGATGGGCTCCTTCTGGATAACGGATTCCTCCAGCCTTTCTATATATGGAAACAGGACCATCTCCTCTTTCATCATATGTGTAGTCAGTTCCTGAGCCAAGCCCTGGAACGTCGCGCGAAGCTCGAAAAGTTCGGGATGGTGCCCTCCGTGGACCGAACAGACCTTATCGAAGAGAGGGCCGAGACGAGCAATCTCTTCACGGGTGTACTTGTGGTGGGTGTTCTTGATGTAGGAGATCAGGTCGCCTAACGGCTCCGTTTGCCAATCACGGTCTTTTGCAAAGGCTTGCCCTGAATGGTGTGCCACTTCGAGCGCGTGCAGTGCCTCGTCGACCGATATACCGGCCGCGCGGCAAGCTTGTTCGAGTGTTTGCTTGCCGCAACAGCAATAGTCGATACCCAGCTTTTCAAAAACTCTCGCGGCGCCCGGCTCTCCCAGCGCCAATTCCCGTACCGTTTTTTCCATAGTCACGCTCATTGCTTCCTCCACGCGGGCCAGGTCCATGCCTTATGGCCACGCTTCATATGTTGATGTTAGGAAAACAACGGCGGCGTGCCGATGACTTTTGTCACGGCCATTACAATAGGCAGACTAAGAGGGGACCGAGATCACTCGGTTGAGCGGTTTTCCTCTTCCAGAGCCTTCAAGTTGTAGATAAGGACGTTGCGCCCATCGGTCTTCAGCATTCCTTCAGCCTGCAAGCGGGAGAGATTCCGGGAAACAAGCTCGCGGACCGTGCCAATTTGCGCTGCCAATTCCTGGTTGGTGATAGGGAGAGTAACTTCCACACCCTCAGCCGTGCGCTTACCGGACTTTTGGGCGAGTCGCAAAAGATAGGAAGCAAGCCGGTGGCGCACGGTAGTGAATGACAGTTCTTCAATGATTCCCACCAAGCGCCGAAGGCGCGCGCCTACGACCCGCAAGACCTTGAGAGGAACTTGGGGATGAGCGAGGCAGAGCGCGTGAAAATCCTGCTTGCTCACAAAGAGCAGGGTGACGTCGTCCACCGCGGTTGCCGACGCCGGGTACGCTCCTCCATCGAAGACGGGTAGCTCGGCGATAGAACTGCCCGGCCCATCGATACTGAGTACTTGTTCGCGCCCGTTGGGGGAACTCTTGAAAATGCGGACATTGCCGGACTCAACCACATAAAGCCCCGAGCAAGGCTCGCCTTCGCCAAAAACGATCTCGCCCACCGAGTAGTGGCGGGCAACCGTACGCTGGGCAAGGAAACCCAACTCGCTCTCCGTCAGGCCGGAGAAGATGGGAACCTTCGCCAGGGTTTGCGCGGGTTTATTGGTGGAGTCCAGCACGGTTGTCCGTCAGCAATCGGCCCGCCGCGGCGGGAAAATCGGCAATTGACCCCGCATAACGAAGCTAATCTGCAGCTTCCCGCGTGGCACAAGCGATCCAGGCTGCAATCCCCCAGACGATTAACCCTGCAATAAGGCCTTCCACGACGGCCCCGGCCAAGGCTCCCGCCAGTCGCGCCGGCACGTGGCCCTGGGAGGGATCGAAGAAGTGGGTCCTATAATAGGGCACGAGGGCGCTCAACAGCATAGCGATGAAAACCCACAGCCTCCACGCCCAACCAAGCACCAGCGCCGGGACGAGAAGCTGTCGGCCCCCAGCCAACCCCAGGAGAGGTCCAACGCCCCCTAAGTAGAAAGCGGCAATGATTATCCCCACCGTGGAACTCCAAGCGGCGGTGCTCGACGATGGCACTCCCATCGCCTCTAACCAGTAACGGATAATTACCAACGCGCCTAACATTGCCCCTGGCCCAACCGTCACTGGCCATCGCCACAGGAGGTGAACGAAAGCCATCAGCACGAGTACCACAACGAAGAGAATACCAATCTCGACCACGTGCTCGAGGATGTGATGGCCCAGGTGCCCCCAGTTCCCGTAATCCCCATGCCCCGCAAAATGACTTCGCTGCAAGCGAAACACGCCGGAGATCAACGTGAACAGAATCACCCAGCCCACCGTCCACGCGGACAACAGCAAGGCAGGCAGAATGAGTTGAGAAAACTTCAGCAGCCCCCGTTTCAAGGGCGCTATAGCGGCAAGGTATATGGCCGCGAGAAACAAGCCGGCGCTGCTCGAAAGGTAGCGAGTCACTGTTGTTGGCGTACCGGTTATTTCCAACACGAAGCGGACAACAACCAACAAGGCAAGAAAAACCAACACCCTGTTCAACAAACTCTTTTAGGTGTTCCCTGTCATTGCTTCACTATTTGCAGGCATGGCGCTCCTCCTCTTGAATGTAGTTGTCTTGGGTCAGAACGCAGGGATTATCCGCCCTTTCGAGCGGGAAAGCAACCTGGCCGAGATGTTGGACAGGATACCCAAAGAGGCGATTCCGGTCAGCGAAAAGGGGCGAGCTCCGTCCGCACATCCGCCGGCTGCGCGATTTCGCGCTAGAAATCCTCCACCGACGCGTGTCGGAACTGGGGATCGGGAGACTGTAGCCTGGCCTGCGGGAGGTTCTCTTCATTGACGAAATCTTTGATGGGCGTGACCCCCTCGTACTGACGGAGCGGCTTCTGGTAAATGTACCCGTCGCAAAACATGCCCAGGTTGAACTTGGAGTCGTATTGACCCCACCAAGGTATGAACCCACCCGCTATACCGTTGGCAAGCAGGCCCCAGACGAGCTTGGGCTGGTCATACCCGTACTTGTACATGCTCTTCTCGCCCGGCAGATCCCCGAACGGGGTGCCCCTGGTATCAAATCCCGCGCGGCGGAATTGGGGCTCGAGTTCGCCCATGGTGGCGTCGATATAGCCGTCAGCAGCGTAGGTCATGGGCTTGTCGTATCCTTCGATAGAGACCCAGACACCGTGAAGATAAATGGTAATGGCCCGCTTGCCGATGGCCTGATAAACATAATTTCCCATCCGCACGATGCCAAAACGAACGAAGGAGTGTGTGGCCTCGTCGTAGATGGGCTGCCGGTACTGGGTGAAGGCATGGTGGATGCCGGAGTAGACGAGCGCCTTTTCTCTCTTCGCGACGACTTCCCCGAGGATGACGCGCGCCCAATCCCCTTCGTCGCAGCCGCGCCAAACCCTCCGCATAACCGCTGGGTTGTTGTACAGGTCTTCCCGGTTCTGGACGACACTCCAGTCGGGGGAGCAATTCACGCCCAGAATGCGGAACTTGCGGGCGCCCGTGGGTAGCCCGTGATTCAACTCCCAAGCGGCCTTGAAAATATCCACATACTCCTGGTAACCCCAGAAAACGTATTGGTTGAAGATGATCTGTCGGGCTAGTGATTCATCATAAGTCGGGGCATTGAGCAAGTGGTCAATCAGCGGTTGATCTTCGTGGCGGGCAAACTCCATGGCGAGGGTGAGAATTCCACTCTGGTAGAGGATAGGAATGAGACGCTGAATGAGCTCCGGATCGTGCTTAAAGTGGTGATTTTCACCGAGGAAGACCACGTCATGGTCCTTGAACTTGCTCAGCACGTAGTCTTCCGGGGTCACGTGATGCGCGCGCACGTAGGCCTTGAGCTGCTCCTTCACCCGGGTGTCCGCTTGCGGGAAGTCAGGAGCTTGTGAGGTTGGCCAGAACAGAAACAGGGTAGCTAGCAGGGCGGTCAAGAGTTTAGTCATATGTCCTCAAGGCGGGGGGGCGGACTGCACTTAATCTACGAGGGCCGGGTTGCCGTTGCCTTTCCCTGGCGTGCCCCTACCTGAATCGCTAGATTAGCGTTTTCTCTGCAAGAGACAGGCCCAGTCCAGCCAGCCCGGAGCTTTGGGCGAGGTCCATACCGGCCCCTTGACCGGGGGCAGCGGCGTAGTTTCTCCCGTGAAGGCGTTGAACCACTGTGCCTCATAAGTGCCCGGCTCCAGCTTGACCCTCACGTCGCCCCCTTTCGGCAGATAGACCGCATAGGTCTCTCCGGGCTTGGCAAGGCAATAGGCGCCGTTGTTCACGAGTTCATCGTGTGGCTCCGTCTTCCACCACTCGAAGCTGGTGAAGAAATCCACCATGTGCTCGTAGCCCTTGAGCATCACCATGGTGTCGTCGCCCCGCCCATTGATCCAGCCACCGCCGGTGTCCGGCCAAATGTTGGTGCCCCGCCGCGCGCTTTCACCCGCGGTTCCGTAAGCGCCGGCCATCGCGATGTCCCAGGCCGTTTGCCGCAAGGTCTCCGAAGAATCCCCCGGCGGCGCGGGCGCCCACTGCGGATAGTGGTCCTCGTATCCGTACTCTTCGTTCGTTTGCGGGATGATTCGCCCCGTTTTCATTTGGATTTGGCGCTCCTCCAGCATCAAGGCGTGCTGCCGGCGCGACCAGTCCTGGATGGAAGTGAATCCGAACCAGGCAGCAGCGCGGTCTTGGTGCTCGGGATGCACCGGATGGCTGGTGGCCAGGTGTTTATAAGGGTCCCAGGTCTCGATCAGGGTCCCCGTCTCGCGCGCCCACTGCTCGTCACGGAAGCTGTCGAGATCATCTCCCAGGTCGTAGGTAATGTTGGAGAACGCGCTCAACCGCGCCACCGCGTATCGGATGTAGCGCCGCTCGTCCGCGCTGCCCGCCGGCGCCTGGGCGTGGTGGGTGGAAATGTCCAGAACCGCCGAAATGATCATGTCGCGGTCGCGGGCGAATCGCAGCATGCGTTCCCATTTCTGCCAGTAAGGGATGTTGAAGCGAGTGTAGTCGATCCCGGGATGATCGAGACTCTCGGGCGCCTCGGCCACCCAGGGCCGCAGGCACAGCGTGAAATTCCCGCCGGTCATCACCGCTTCGCCCCAGAACATGTTGGCGGCCCCCGCCAGCAGCACACGGAGTCGGTTCACCTTGAGCCGGTGAAGGCGCTCGAGGCTGTTGCTGATGATGCGCTCGTCGCGCCAGCCGGGCAGCCAATACGCCGTGGTGCCGTTGAAGAAATAGTGCTCTTGACTGCCCTCCCATATAAAGTGCCAAGGGTAATCGGGATCAACGCGGATCGGACCGCGCCGGTGCCCATCCAAGGCGCGAAAGACGCCCGTCGTAGTCTTCTGGAAGTCGCCCTGCCGGTAGGTCACCGAAAACGTGTAGTCGCCGGGCGAAGCCGGCATGAAACGTATTCGGAACACACTGCCATCCGGCGAGTCGCAGAAGCCCTCCACATTCCTCTGCTCGTTTGCGCCGACCTTGGCAAAGGACCCAAGAATGGTAACGTCCGTGAAAGGATTGCGCGCGTCCGGCTGTGCCACGTTTACCCTGACCTCGAAGAAATCGTAGGCTTCGATGCTTCCCCTCGCCGGCGAGAAAGAGACCTCCCGCGGGGCGGCCCACAATGTTGCCGATAGCGCCAGGCTCATCAGGCAACTCCACTTCCATGAATTGCGGCCAAACATAATTCCCTCCCCTTCTGGAGCACATCGTCTCGAACCCCGGGCGGCTGTAAGTGTACACCCCGCCAGGGTGCGGCGGCGTCCCATTTTGGGGCCGAACAGGTCGTGATCCTACCGGACCAGCTCTGGCAGAAGTTGGCGACGCCCATGGGCGAAATGACCTTGGTCTTTACTCCCACCGCATCCTTCTTGGCTTCGCCGATGGGTTCGCAGGATATGCCCGCCTCACAGAGAGATGAAGCTCTGAAGGATATGAAGCGGAACCCCTTATTCGTCGCTCAGCACGCGGACGATCCCAAGTTTGCTTTCTCCGCCGGCGTGTCGGAGAAGATCGGCGAGGTGTAGGCGAAGATCCTGGATGTGAACGCGGGAGAAGCCTGCGGCGAAGCCAGGCGAGAAATCGCCTTAGCCGTATAATGGGTGGGTTTTTGGCCACTTTTTTGTGCGGCATCGGATGAGGCCGGGGCAAACCCCGGCCTTGTCCAAATTACCCTCGATCGGGTCGGCGATGGTCTGCGGCCCTGCCGCCTGACTTGCGGAAAGGCTTTGCCTTTCCGGAAGGCCGCACTACTCTTATTTCTCCCATTATCTCTCCGCCGAGGCTACGCCTCGCCGGAGCTTCCGTCATGGCCACAATCAGCTTTTCCAATTTGCAGGGGTGGCGGCGATCCCGCGCCTGCAGGGTCGCCGCCTCGTAGATTATTCCGCTGCCCAGGCCAAAGGCGGGGCGCATACATACAAGACAATGTATGCGCCACCTGCCGGCAGCGCAGAGTCTCGCACTCCAGAGACTCTGCGGCTCTTCCTCACGAGTTCATTTACTAAGCCCTCCTCCGGCTGAGGTAGTGAGCAGTGCGGAGGTCGCCTGACCGTGGAAGTCGGAGGCCAGGTTCTGGGCGAGAAGAGGATCGTTCTTCGCGCCTGCCAGTGCCTTCTGCGCGTGCTGTTGGTGATCGCTCTCCGGACCCTTCAGGGTGATGAGGGCGGCCGCGAATTCCATCTCGGGATCTGGCCCGCGCAAGCTGATGGCATTCTTGATCAAGGCATATCCGTCAAGGCCTGCCGCGGGATTGGGTTCACCCATCCCCATCCACTGTTTGTAGGTTTCGGCGAGATAGCCGAGGTCGAACATCGCCAGCGCCCTGGAGAGCCCGGCGTCGGAATCATCCGCGCGCGCTCGCAGTCGCGTGATGAGCTCTTTCGCCACTTGTCGATCCTGGCGAGCGTAAATCGTGGCGCGCCGCAGGGTTTCCATTCGGACTAACACGGGGGCGCTGGAGTCTAGAATCGCCAGCGTGTCCCGGGTGAGGTTCTTCAACTCATAACTTCCGCTCCCTTTCCAGTTCAAATCGACCGGAGGCAGCGTCTTTGCCTGTCCGATTTCAAAGGGATGACAGATAAGAGGCGGTCCCGCTTGTGCTGAGGCTGTAAATCCGAGCAGGATCGCCACACTGCTGATCGCAACGCTTGCATATACACGTGATTTCATGTTCTGGAGTCTCCTTTTTGGTTGATTTAGCCCTACGCGCAAAGAGACGCTGCAAGCGAGTAGACTGTTAACAAGCTGGTGAATTATCCGGGGAAAAGTGGAAGCAATGGTGACGAGGTTGTGCGGGTGCTCTTATTTTTCGCGAGTCGGTGCGGTCATTCCCGACGATAGTGGGTCAATTTGATGTAGAGGCGGCTTTACGCCGCCATTTGGCGAGGTGAACTCGCCCCCTACAGCATCAAATTGACCCACTACCTTCCCGACCAGTTACGCTCCCAATAGCGCCAAACCGAGATGTCGTCAAACCCGAGTTCGTTCCACCATCGGTCGAGCATCGGCTGATCGAGACGCAAGATCCCTTCTTTCGTGATGCCGGCGGGCACGGGCGCAAGCTCGGCCAGGCGGTCGTACACCAGGACGCGCTGCGGCTCATCGACACGTGCCAGCAGATGCCACAGCGTGAGTGCGTCACGCTTGCGCGCCTCCCCCAGCACTCTCGCCACATCCCCAGCGCGCTGCTGCGGGGTGCTGTCCTCAAAATCAAACCTTGCTAGTGCGCTGCGCAGACTCAACGTCGCATCTTCGAAATAGGGTGTGCCCGGGCCGACTTTCGGCCGGGTCGCGCAAGCTGCCCCGGCTGGGATGAAGGACTCATGGCCATTTCGCTTGAATCCCACCCACCCCAGCGAGGTGCGCACCAGCCCCACTCCTGAATCGTCCACATGAAGGGTGTAGGCGCAACCAAGGTCCACCGTCATGGCTGATGGCGTGTCGACTACGAATTGACCTGGCGGCGCCCAGATATAGGCATGAATTGTTCCGCGATCAAGAGCAACCTGCTTCAGCCTCGCATTCATCGTCAGCAGACGCAGACGAGTGCTTGGTTCCACTTCGATCTGGCCGGTATCCTCGGCCTGAAGGCTGGCCCGCGACTGAGGGTCGGTTTCCAGTGTTTGGCCGACGCGGAAACGGCGGATTCCTTCCTTCCCACTAATGGCCTCGGCCCCGATTCGAGGCGTTCCTTCCAGGCGGGACACATCCCAACCCACCGCTGTAGCCGGGGGCGGCTTCCTTCCGGGCACAAAATACACCAACACCGCGATAGCTGCCAAGGCAGCGGCTGCCGTCGCCAGAGCGGGAAACAGTCCCCACCACCGCGGAAGGAAATTCCACCGCCCCTCGCCGGCGAGCTCGGGAAACACCAGGGCGGGACGGTCGTGTCGAAACTCCTTGAGTAAAACTTCCAGCCTCTGGATTTCAGGATCGGGGTCGCCCGATCCATCCCACAAATAGTCGTCTCCCCTTGCCTCTGGTCCGTTTTGCGTTCGATGATTCCCGGTACTCATGTTTGCGGTGTCTCCAGTTCGGGGCTGCTGCTTGGGTTCGTGCTGAGCTTGGCGCGGAGCTGCTGCATGCCGCGATGAAGATTGACGCGAACCGAGCCGTGCGTCAGCCCCGTACGCGCGGCGATCTCAGGGCCGGTCATGCCCTCCACCAGCCGCAAGATCAATGTCTCTCGATAGGTATCCGGCAAGGCCCTGATCGCATCCAGAATTGCGGCGCCCGGGCTCTCGTGATCGGCGCTCATGCTGGTGGGCTCCGTGTCGCTCTCAGGCGTGTCTTCAGCCAGTTGATCTTCGGGCACAAAACGCCGGTGAAAGTCATTCGCCCGATTGCGAGCGATGGCCGCCAGCCACGCTCCAAAGCTTCCGGCTTCCCGCAGGGTTGAGAGCCGGCGGAGCGCCAGCAAGAAAACATCCTGAACGAGGTCATCCACCTCGCTTACGGGGACCTTGGCGAGCATAACTCCGTGGACCATTCGAGCGTAGCGTTCGTAGAGGCGGCCGAATGCCGCTCGGTCTCCGCTGCGCGCCGCATTGACGTACATCGCGTCTTCGGAGACCTCCGGCGCGGATTGCTCCCTCACAGGCTGACCTTCCCTGCCTGCCGCGAGCAAGTCAAAACCATCCTCTGTCCTCGAGGCCATCCGAAGCCAATCCCCACCCAATCATAGACGTATGCAGGGGAAAATGTGTTAACAATCAGAGGATTGGTTCAAGGGCCAGTCTGTTCCGGAACCTCTGGGGGTGTGCGGCTCACGAACTTCGGGATATACCATGGGTGCCGCCTGAGAAAACGCGCGATCGGCGGCGGTTCCGGCGGATATATGTTCAGCTTCTCGCTGGGGTTCCATTCGAAGGGAAGATGCACTACGGCATCAGGCTGGGACACCTCTTCCAGCGCCCGCAATGCAGCCCGCAACACCGCTAGCTGACGCGCCGCATCTCCCGGCAAGCCGAGGGTCAGGCCAAAGGGATGCTCGATAGCCGCGATGCGCGGCACGCCGGCACTCGTGGTCAATTCCGGCATCATGGAAAGCGAGATAGTGCTGAACCCGGCGGCTTCGATCTCTCGTTGAACCAGTCCCACGGACCAGCAGCACACCGGTCAAACCGGAACCAGCACCACGGCATCCACCTTTTCCTGGCGAAGCTGGCCGATGATGCGAGGCACCGCGCCTCGGAGCAGCGCTTCGGGACGCACGGTGTAGCCCATATAGGAATAATGAGAAGCAGCGGAGCGCCCGATCTCGCCCAGGGCTTCGAGTTGGCTCAAGCGCTCAACCGGCATGACGCAGTTGAGGTCCTGTTGAGCGAAGGATGTATTGATGTGGAGGTGGTATACGCGAGCGTCGGCGGTTGCCGTTTTTCCCGGTAGAACTCGATAGGATGGATCGGAGAACCAAGGGTCTCGCCGCTCGATCTCCTGGTCAAACGGCCGATCGGTCTTCAAAGCAACCGCTGCTGAACTCACGAGCGACACCGTGCACTGTGATATTGGTTTGGCCAGGGGAGTCCACAGGATCTGCCGCGGCGCGCCCAGCGTCGCCCAATGCTTCATCGTCAGCTTCGTGATGGCATCGAGGAAGCGGTAAGAATCCACGGTCTTGGCCATCAGTCCTATTATCTCATCCCACGAAAAACTCTGCCGCGGGTGCATGAGATATTTGTGAAGGCTTAAGACGGGGGTGGCGCATACATTGTCTTTTATGTATGCGCCCCATGGCCACGCGCCACACCTGTTATCACGCACTTTGGTGGTTCCTAATATGGGATGTAGGGCCGGGGCTTGCCCCGGCCAGGCCGCCCCAAGGAGCTGCTCTACAGCCGAATTAGGACACTACCCGCACTTTAGGACCCCGGAGCGCACATCACCGTAATTCCATTCTTTTCCGCAAACCGAAATATCTCTTCCCTAACTTTCTCTTCTTCCGGTGAAGGGTTCGGATCTGCGGGAGGAAGGACAAACTTCGTCCCCTTGGGAAACTGAGCCAACTTCTTCTTCAACGAGTCCAGGGATAGCTGATTGTACTGAGCCAGGGTGAAACTCGGAGGGGAAGTTGCATCATAGGTAATGTTAAACGGTCTTTTGAGCCAAGCCTGGAGGGCCTGCTCCGTCTCCTGTTGGATATTGGCGCCCACACCGAGCGCCTGGATACGCCTGAGCTTCGACTCATCCGAGAGCCAGGCCGTGCCGCTGGCGAGGGCGCGCGCCAGGCTTTGACCCAGATTTGCATCCCAGACATGGGGGTTCTCCCCTGCCGGGACAAACCGCAGCTCCGCGGCGCGCCCGCTCCACTCACGGCTCCGGGCTTCGTATCGATTCCACAGCGGCTGTTCGGCGTCCGCGGAGCCATATTTGCCCAAGTAGTTAACCGCGTTATTCGCTACCTCCGGATCGGGATCAGAGAGGCTTCTCCCCGCCAATTCCTCGAGCACGGGGCCATTCTGAAGGGCGCCAATGTCGGTAAAAATCATGTGCCGGCAGGCGTTGCTGTCCGGGCCACGCGCTGCGATAGCGCGCTCGATGAGCGGCCTGGCGGTCTCGGGGTCCGCCTTCAGCACGTAAGCCAACGCCTTATCTTGTGGTTCGCACGCCCATTTCCCCACCAGGCTCTCGACTTTTCCCAGCACCTCAGGCAAGACTGCTGCATCAGCGTAGCGGAACAGCAGGGAGGCAAGATTGCCCTCGATTTCCAAGCTGTCCGCGGCCACGAAATGCCCGGCAATCGCCTGCTCTGCTTCGGGAAGGCTCTTGTCGGGCAAGAGCCCGAGGGTGTTGGCATTGTAGCGCGGCTTGGGCCGGGTGATCTCAGCGATTACGCTGTCTCGGGCGCCTTCCGGATCGAGCTCATACCAATCCCTCAGCGCCGCCGCCGTGACTTGGAGTGATTGATAGGCATGCATCTCCCGAGGCTGTGCAAAGTCTTCGTAGTGGAGCGCTGTAGCGCGCAGCAACGGCAGCCACTTTGGATCCTTCACTTCCTGCCAGCGGTACTGAAGCCATGCCGCTTGCTTGTCCCCAGGGAGCGCGGAGAATGTCTCTATGAGTTGGGATACCAGTTCGCTTCGAAGCTCCGGAGACATCTTGGGGTCGGCGCCACTCATCGCGGTGTCCAGGGTAGCCGCCAACGCTTTCCCGCGTTTGCCGGAGAGCGCGTTTATGAGCCTCCGACGCAACTCTTTCAGATTATCGTCTCGTTGTTTTCTGAGAGACTCCGCATCCTCCCCGGAGCGCAGCGGGAGAATAGACATGGTCGTGAGGAAGAGATCACTGATTGGAAACAGCGGATCTTCGAGCAGCTTATTCATTTCCTCGAGGCCGGCATCTCGATGCGGCGAGCCGATCAGGCCGAACATGCACTCCCAGTCGGCATGGTTATCCTCGCCACGTAAGCGTTGCGCCAACTCACGAGCCGCCTCCTCGGATCCGAGATAACGCAGTGCCTTGAGAGCAGCCTGCTTGAGATCATTCCGGACATCCCCGCCGGACCCTCCGCCCCGCTCGAGCTTCTCCCGAATCTCTATGAGCTGCGCGTGCTGCCATGCTGGATCTGGAGAGGTGATTCGCAGAACTATTATATTGGACGTCAGTTCTGCTGAACCACCGTATCCATTGTCGCTCGCACGGGTGTCATTGACACGGCGACTGATTACGCCCAGCCGGTACGTCCCCGGCTGGTCGAAGCGGACCCACTCGTTGAGGTCCAACTGAATGGTCGTTGGGGATGTGGAAAGGAACTTGAAGCCGGTCAACCCACCCCCAATAAAGCCCCAAGCGGAATTGAAATACAACTGGAGGGGATCGCTGGTGCCCTCTTTAGGGTCGAGCAGGAATTGCTCGTAGTTCATGCGGCCGCTGCGGTCGTATTGGGCCATGTTGATCTGGTAGCGATTGGGGGTGGTGGAGGTGAACGTCAGCTCCAGTGGTATCACTTCTCCACACCGAAGCTGTGTCGAACTGGTGGAGAGGTGTAGCTGCACACCGGGGTCAGCCTCTACCTTGCCAGCCTCGGGGCGGCCCTGGGAGAAACTCATCTTCCAGCAAACCGACAAGAGCCAGGCCGCAACCAGAGCAACTCCGAGCGCCCATAATCTGGAGCGTTTCATCTCCCCTGCACCTGTCACTATAGACACCACAAACAAATGCCAGGTTGCCATGAAGCGCGCATGCAAGTTGCTGACCCGATAGCCCCCGAGAAGCGTCAGGTCCAGAGGATCACTTGGCAGGATCAGCCGGTCTTGAATTTGATGGGTGCAAGAAGAACCATCGAGGGAACGTCGCGGCGTATGCGATAATCCTGTTGATGTGCTAAGAATTGAACGGGAGGAGCTGCCTTATGGACGAAGGTAAGTTGCTCGAACGAATTACCGTTAACCCACAGATTTTCGGCGGGAAACCCATTATTCGCGGTCGGAGGCTGGCGGTGGAACACATCCTGGCCATGCTGGCGGCGGGGGACACCTCCGAGGTGATTCTGAAGGGCTATCCTTGGCTGGAAAGAGAAGATATCCAAGCCTGCCTCGTTTATGCCCGGCGCGTCACAGCCAATGAGCGAATTGAGCCGCTGTCCATTGAGGTCGCGCCTTGAAGCTTCTCCTCGACACGTGTCTGTCCGTGAAGGCACGGGATGCGCTTAAGGCGGCTGGGCATGACGTTGTCTGGGGCGGCGATTGGGAACAGGACCCGGGCGACGAAGCGATTCTGGCCCTTGCCTTCCAGGAAGAGAGAGTTCTCGTAACCTTGGACAAGGACTTCGGCGGACTAGCCGTGCTCCAAGGAGTTGCCCATTGTGGCATCTTACGCCTGGTGAATTTCCGGGTCGGGGAGCAAGCTCCTGCATGCCTCAAAGTCCTCGCGGATTATAGTGAGGATCTGCACGCGGGAGCGCTGGTCACCGCAGAACCGGGACGGATTAGGATACGCCAGACCGCCAAATAAGGCCTGGCCCTTCGAATACTCCAGAATGTCTCAACGGAGGTTCGGGAGCCATCAACAAGGAAGCGTGATGAGTGTACCTTCTATCTTCGCTCGGATTCGGTCGGTGGCTTGGTCCGCGATCCTGGCCTTCCTCATCTTAGGGTTTGGTCAAGGCGCATGGGGAGCACTGCTGCTCGCCAATCTCAGGACCAGCCCAGCCATCCCCTGGGCGGTTGCAGTGATGTCCCTCATCTTGTGGCTGATGTGGCAGTACCTGGGCGGCAAGGGGTGGCCCCAAAGAACCTCGGAAACTCGGTGCCGCTGCCTCCGGGCCAATCGAGTGTCCGGCCAGGCCTGGGCCTGGGGAATGCTGGCGGGTGTGCTTTCGATCGTGGCCTTGGCCGGGTACTGGATCGTGATGTTCCAACTGGTTAAAATGCCTGCAAACGTCCTTCCCGACGTCTCCAAGTACCCGATGATGACCGTGGTGTTGATTCTTGTGATGGCCTCGCTCGTTTCCCCCATCACTGAGGAATCCGCCTTCCGGGGCTACTGCCAGGTGATCCTGGAACGAGAGTTCCGCGCTCCGGTCGCGGTCCTGGTCTCGTCGGTCCTGTTCGCGCTGGCCCACGTCACACAAGGCTTCTTGTGGCCCAAGCTTCTTGTGTACTTTCTCGCAGGCGTGGTGTTCGGTGTCATGGCCTACCTCACGGCTTCCATCCTGCCGGGCATGGCGGTTCACATCATCGCGGACCTCACATTCTTCGCGCTGGTGTGGCCGTACGACACGAAACGGCAACTGGTCTGGGCAGGTGGCGCGGACCGATGGTTCTGGCTCCACACGGCGCAGGCGATTATCTTCACGGCGCTGGCCGTCATTGCGTTCAGCCGCCTGGCGAGAGTCAGTGAACGCGTTCGTGCCGCCGCAGACAAGCCCGTTGTCCCGGGTTTGAGCTCCAAGCCAGTCGCGTAATAGAGAAACCAAGCCCAAGCCCCAGTGCCGGTCAAGCCCCGCAAAGGGCGGCAGAACCAGGGAGAGTTCCCGCGTCGAAACCCTTTCTTTCGCCCCGCTGGGGCTTAATCAGGATTATGGGTTGGTCCTTTTTCCCAGGGCTCAGAAGGTGTGAAGAAATCGCAAGCCGCTGATTGACGCGGATAAACGCTGATGAAACCAGGCTTCTTATCTGCGTCGATCCGCGTTCATCTGCGGCTGATGTCGATTGTTTCACACCTTCTCACGCCCTGGCCTATCCCGCAGGACGGGATCGCCCCGCTGGGGCTCCCGCGAACGAGGGGGCTTTCCGGACCCAGGGCTGGGTCGGCTAGCGAATATTCTCAATCATGCCGATATTTGCTTGCAAGACGCCTTGCACGTTAACGGCCACGCGGCGGCGGTCGGGAGAAACGGCGACGAACTCCTGGGAGTCCCGCACCAACTGACTCCAATAAGAGTAGATGAGGCGGATGGTTGTGGAAGTGCGAGTGAGGCCCTGGCCGTTCCAGCCGACCTTCCACAAGACGCCATTCAAATCCGGCCTGCCCTCGAGGAAGTAGATCTCATTCCCCGGGCCTCGGGCATAGGCGTCAACCCAGCCGCGGAAGACCTGGCGGGGAGCGTTCTTGAAGTCAGCCACCCAAAGGCCGGCGTTGGGATCGTCTTCCCGGCTTGCGTCCACAATGTACGCCACCGAGCGCCCGTCGGGTGACCAGCGCAAGACCTTCGGGTCACCGCTGGCGGGCAGAGTGGCGAGCGTCTGCGTCTGGTTGTTCGATGGGTCGAAGGATTGAATCTCACCCCCGGAACTTCTGAACAGCAGTCGTCCCTGGAGTCCGACATCGAAATTACGGTCCGGCGCATTCTTAAGTACCGTTTGCGGCGCTCCTCCGGAGACTGCGACGCTCCGGTATTCATCTGTGGGTCCGGGAGCCACTTGTGAGCGTGAGAGATAGATGAGGTGCTGGTTGTCCGGAATCCATTGGGGGAAAATGTTGATTCGGCCATCCTGAACCAGTTGCACAGGATTCGAGCCGTCGGCATTGGCCACCCAGATGCCTTCTTTTTCAACGCCTTTGAAATTGGAAAAATAGGCGAGGAGTTTTCCGTCCGCGGAGTAAACAGGGCCGACCTGGTTCCGCGCGGGGTCGGTGGTGAGAGGTTTCAGGTTCTGCTGGCCTGGCTTTGCCTCAAGGTCCAATTGGGCGATATTAATATTCTCGCGGAAGGTCGAGAAAACGATCCGCTTCCCATCGGATGAGACATCCAGTTCTGCATCGTCGCCCTGGCCGGCGGTGATCTGTTCCGGCTCGCCCCCCGTCGCGGCGATTCTCCAAATGTTCATAGACCCGCCGCGGCTCGAGGCAAAGTAGATTGAGCGGCCGTCCGGCGACCAGGCGGGCGAACGCGCCAGCGCTATATCGTGCGTCAACGAACGGACCTTGCCGGAAGCGAGGTCCACAACTTCCAACTCGCCGTAGGGCCCTGGCGACTTGATCGTAAAAGCAAGGGCGCGGCCATCCGGAGAAAAGCGCGGCTCGGCGTCCTGCATCGCGGGGCCCGGGGCTGGCGTTACCTGGCGCGCATTCTCGCCGGAAAGGCCGGAAATCCAAAGCGTACCGTTGGTCGTATTCTCGTAAGCGAGCGAGCGGCCGTCAGGTGACCAAGCCGGATCCTCGGCGTTCAGAATCAGCCGCCGCGGTGTCCCGCCCAGCGAGGGAACTTCCCAGATGTCCCAGATGCCCGAGTGATTGAGGCGCGCGTAAGCAATCGTGGCCCCATCGGGTGACCAGCGGGGCCACGATACGAGGTTTGGATCGTGGGTGATTTGGAGCAGATTTCCGCCGCGAACCAGGCCGACGTAGATGTTGTAATTCCCGTCGCGGTTTGAGACGAAGGCCACCGAACGGCCGTCGGGTGAGAGCGCCGGCTGCGCCTGGACGCCGGCAAAATTGGTGACGGAGGTGAAATGCATGGCGGACTGCGACGCCCGCCCCGCCAGCCTCCATACCACCACGCCGGAAAGCAGAGCGCCTGCAATCACGCCCATCGCGACCCAGGCCAGCACACGTAGGGGCGCACCCGTGTGTACGCCCGGCTCGATTCCGCCGGAGGGGCGGACACTCGGCCCCGCCGCTGCGCCGCTCAACGTTTCTTCAATTGCAATGCGCGCCTCGCCAATGTCGCGCAGACGAAGCTTAGAATCCTTCTCCAGACAGCGGCGCAGCAGCTTGCGGATGTTGGCAGGGAGGTTGGCAGGGAGCACATCCCAATTCGGCTCCGTCTTGAGCACGGCCGCCAGCGTGTCGGAGGTTGTCTCGCCCTGGAAGGCATGCCGGCCGGTAAGCATCTCGTAGAGCACCACGCCGAAAGCCCAAATGTCCGCGCGCTTGTCCGCATGGTCGCCGCGCGCCTGCTCGGGGCTCATGTACGCCAGCGTCCCCATCACCACCCTGGTGCGCGTCAGGTTCAACTCGCCAGCAGTCGCGTCCGCGTAGCCCGCCTCCGGGGGGCCGACTGCCTTCGCCAAGCCGAAATCCAGAACCTTCGCCTGGCCCTGCGTCGTGATGAAAATATTCGCCGGCTTAATATCCCGGTGGATGATACCTTTGGAGTGCGCGGCGTCGAGCGCATCGGCAATCTGCACGCCCCAATCCAGGGCTTCCTTCATTTTCAGGGGTTTGGCGGCAATGCGGTGCTTGAGCGTCTGCCCCTCCATAAGCTCCATGACGATGAAGGGCTGACCTTCGTGCTCGCCAATCTCGTGAATGGTGCAGATGTTGGGATGGTTGAGCGCCGAGGCGGCGCGCGCTTCGCGCCGGAAGCGCTCCAGCGCCTCGCGATCCTTTGCCATCCCTTCGGGCAGGAACTTGAGCGCCACGTAGCGGACCAGCGTGGTGTCTTGGGCCTTATAAACCACACCCATCCCGCCGCCGCCGAGCTTCTCCAGAATACGGTAGTGCGAAACCGTCTTGCCCACCAGGCGAGAAGCAGCTTCGCCGGACCCAATCGCGGTCGTCTCGCTCGAACCCAGCGACCGGGCCGCCTCTTCCAGCGCGGTGGCTTCAATGAAACTCTTGGCTTGCTGGTGAAAACTGAGCAGCGACTCGACCTCGCGGCGCAGGGTTTCGTCGCCCCCACAGGCTTGCTCCAAGAAACCAGCCCGCTGGCTCTCCTCGCGCTCCAGCGCGGTGTGATACAACTCCTCGATCTGCTTCCAGCGTTCAGAATTCATCGCCCTGTCCACCGCTCAGTTATGTCGTCCCCTGGCGGCGACACCATGTTGCTCTCTGAGCCGACCCTATTTAAACCGGATTCTCTTCGATCTTATCACACCCCTGGGAGCCCGGGCAGCCTGCCCCGATCTATCGGGGTCTCGCCCGCAACCTGAAATTGGGCCGCCATGGCAACGGCTCAGGCCGGAGGGAGAGGGTGGTTCTCGAGTACATACCCCCTACCCCCTCCTCCGCTGAGGAGGGGAGTTATTCTCATGGCAGCGACATCCCAGCAGATTCTATCCACCGCCATACCTCCTGACGGCGGGTGAGCGTCGCCAGTTCCCATGCCCGAACCCGCTCCAGCGCTGTTTTCATTGACTCCTGCGCATCGATTGCCCTGGCAAATGCGGCGTGGACATCATTCACACTAAATGGAGCACGCAATGCGCCGGCCAGCGGAATAGCTACGCCAAACTGCTGGCATTTTGCCGCTAATCCCGGCTGATCTGAGAAAAATGGATAGGAGAGCATGGGGGTGCGATGAAAAATGGCCTCATGCGTCGAGTTCATTCCGTGATGAGTGACAAACAGGTCCGCTTCCCTCAGCACTTGCCATTGGTTCACGTAGCTTTCAATGCGGACATTGGGCTGCATCAGCGTGGCCAGTTCTGCTCCATTCAGCTCCGTCCCGCCCAGGCTGATGACTGTCTTCACATTTTTTATTCGGGAAAAAGCCTCTGCCAGCTTGGCAAGCGCCGCTAAAGCAATTGCCGTGTGGTATCGCCAAATAACGGTCCCAAAGCTGACATACACTTCCACGAACGAGCCGCGCAAGTCTCTTTTGACCCGCGGTTCGTCCGTGGCGGATGGTGGGAGTGATCCTATGAACGCTACCGGCTCAAACACCCCCCGTTCTTTCTCCGTTAAGAATTCAGGGGGCTCGCAATACAGATTCATGAATTGACTCTGTCCGGAGACGTATGAAAAAGGTGACGCATCTGCCATCCCGAATGCCTCTTGCAACTCTTTGACGGCATTCCAGCACCTGTCCGCAATCTTCACCCGGGGATCTTTGCGCAATTGAGCTAGGAAGTATTCTGGAACCATATTGTGCCCGGGGCAAACATTTACCCGAGGCACACCCAACTGTTCAGCCACGAGGCGTCCCACCACCGCGAATGAATCATGAATAATCAGTGAGGGGTTAATTGGCGCCACATCACACAGGATCTGACGGCCGTAGGCTGCGGCAAAGGTGACAAACCGGCAGGGGACCGGCGTTGACTCATCATCGGCAAGCTGCAAGGAGTATTGAGAAAAGAGGTCATGAAAAACGCCTCCCCACTGCGCGACCTGCGGGGCGAATTTGCCATGGGTATAGACGTGGACTGCCATGCCACGCTGAACCAGGCCATGAATCACGGAAAGCATCCGCTGAAAATGTGCGATTTCAGGCGTGCAGAAAACAGCCACTGTCCGCCCTGAAGGTGCTGTCGAGTTCATGATTCTCGGCTCGCCTTCATTGACCGGGCTTCCCGCCGCTATCGGCAACGTCGGGTGAATCAGCAAGTGCCAGCTCCTGGGCAATCAAGTCCTCACTCTTGTGATTGACCCATGGGTAAGTGGAAAGCAGCACCGGATTTCCCTTCCCGGCCACCATTGTGATACGGTCAGCGGCCTTGCCTGGCTCGAATGGAACATAGCACTCACAGATCGAGGTGAATCCGGCGCAGGCGAGTGCTCGCACCAGGGACTCGCGAGTCAGATAGAAACTGAAGGTGTTGTCGATGGACTTGAGCACCCGGCTGCGGCGCAACTCAAGGTCATCATCATCACCATGCTCGCGATGCCTCCGGCCCGCGTAACTGACTCCCCGCCAGGCAACCTGCTCTTCCGGGATGAGGCTGATCAGGGTGTCGATTATCAGCAGATCGCGGCACATTGCATGGACATTTTCAAGGACGCCAAACAAGTCAGGGGCATCAAAATGATAAAGTAATCCAAGAAGATAAACCACATCAAACGAGCCCAGCGCCTCACGCTTCGCCATCCGCACATCTTGCTGGATGAAGCGCAGATTATCCAGCCCATGCCGCCGCGCGCAAGCGGCCCCCTGCTCCATGCGTTGGGTGCGGGCATCCAGCGCCACCACCTGCGCGCCGCGCAAAGCGGCTTCGATGGAATACACCCCTTCGCCACAGCCGAGATCGAGAATGTGCAACTCGGCAAATGGACGCCGCGCCAGATCGGCCGTGAGCTGCATGATGCGCCGTACTTTGACGCCGTTTGCCAATCCACCCTGCGCCACTCTCGGCCCGCCCTCATGCCCCTTTTTCGCGAAGAGCGCCAGGGCCTCCGCGTCCAGTTGGTGCATCATTTCATTACTCATCCCTGTTCTCCAGATCCAGAGGATGCCGCCACCAGGTGTAGAATTTTGCCGCTGGAGGTCCTGCGAGGTTCGCCGCGGACCACCCTCAGCAATCCCGTTTGACGCCAGATTGCGGCCATGTTCCGCTTGATTTCCGAGCTTTTCCCAATTTCCTCCAGAAAGAATTTCGCGACCGCTTCGGCATCGACGTCTCCCACCGAAGGCCGCACCCTCAGGCGGAGACAGGGCGCCCCATCGGCGGACTCTTCCTCTTCCAGTTGATAATCGGTTGGCCCGCCGCCAAAAGTGCGTGGCAACAGCTCTTCCAGCAATGGTATGATTTCACTGTCTTCGAACGTCACTCCCAGAGCAAAAGCATGCGCAAAGTTTGTTCCAGCCCTTCACGATGAATTAATTTGACGAGATCCGAATATTCGCACCCCGCCAGCCGCATCAGTGGCTGATAGGGACTATTGGGATTATTGAATACGGCCCCCCGCATGAGGTTGAGAAAGTCCCTCTCGCGCTGCTCCAGCCGTAGCCGCACCATTGTCCGGCATTCCACGGCGGTTAGCGGAGTGCGCAAGTAGGCGGGCAGCCGATGACAAACCCGTAATACTATCCGCATTTCGCCAATAATGCGGGGCCGCGCCTTGGCGTGTGAATACAATTTCATCGGGAATTCCCTTTTAGCTCCCCATAGCCCCACACTATACGCCCCTCGAGGGGTTCCAGCGCGCTGTTTTTCTTTGGTTTGCGACCTATGGCCCGACGTGCAATGTACCAACCAAGCTCAGGCTTGCCATGCTGGAGGAGTTGCCGAGATAGACAGCGTAATCGCCGGCTGCGGTCTGCCAACTATTGGAAATGACATCCCAATAAGACAAGGGGTGAGAGGAGTCGTTCTCATCAACCTCGATGGTCACCTGCTGTTGGGCGCCCGGTTGCAGTGAGACTTTCTGCCAGCCGACGAGGCGCTTGGGCGGCTCACCCGTGCCGGACGGCAGCCCCAGATACACCTGCGCGACCTCGGCGCCGGCAACCGAGCCCGTATTGGCGAGGCCAAACGTCACCTGGAAGTTTGGGTTGCTCTGCGTAAGGTTATTGACGACGCTTGGGTTCGCGAACGAGAAGGTGGTGTAGGACAGCCCGAAACCGAAGGGGAAGAGCGGCACGATGTTATTGGCGTCGTACCACTTGTACCCGACGTTAAAGCCCTCGGAGTAGTTCACGGGGAAGGGTGTGGATGAGTCGGGCGGAGTGGCGATGGTTGGGTGCGGCAGATCAGCCACGCTGGCCGGAAACGTGATGGGCAGCTTGCCCGAGGGATTGATCGCGCCAAAGAGAAGATTGGCGATCGCGTCTCCGCCGCGCTGGCCCGGATACCAGGCCTCCAGCACCGCGCTGACACTGTTCAGCCACGGCATCACCAGGGCGCCACCGCTCTCGATGACGACGATCGTGTGCGGGTTCGCCGCCGCAACCGCAGCCACGAGCGCGTCCTGATTGATTGGCGTCGCGTGGATGACATCAGTGAGATTCAAGCTCGGAAGATCCATGCCCTCGCTCGTCCACTGACTGACGAAGACAATAGCGACTTGGGAGGAGGCAGCGAGCGAAGCCGCCGCTGCGGAATTGGTTCCGTCATTGAATTGTACGGTCGCATTGGAAGCTCGGGCCTTGATCGCCTGGAGCGGAGAGGACGGATCCCAAATCACCTGTGACCAGCAAGGGGGGCATGGATAGCCTTCCGTGAGCGCCGGCCCGCCCGTTGGAGTCACCTGCGCCGAACCACCGCCGGAGAGGACGCCAACGTCGGCGTGAGATCCGATTACCGCAATGGACTGGAGGGTCGAAGCGTTAAGCGGAAGCTGGGCGCCGGCGTTTTTCAGCAGGACGGCGCCCTGCTCCTCTACCTCCTGCGCCACGGCCCCGTCGCTAGCCGTGTCGATGGCCAGCACGGCCTGCGGATGGTCGAAGATTCCCACCTGGAACATAGCGCGCAGGATGCGATGCACCATATTATCGAGGCGCGACTGCGGTACCTGGCCGTTCTGAACCGCCCCCCCAAGGCCTCCGAAGAAGGCGTTGTCCGGCTGTTCCTGGTCGAGACCGGCCAACGCTGCGGCCACGGTGCTGTGCGTTGCCCACCAGTCGGACATGACGAAGCCTGGGAAGCTCCAATCGACCTTGAGGACGTCATTCAGAAGGTGAGGATTCTCGCAGGAATACGCGCCGTTCACCAGATTGTAAGAGCACATCACGGATTGCACATTGGAGTCCTTGACCCCGATCTCGAAGGCCAGCAAGTCGCTTTCCCGCGCCCCACGCTCGTCGATCTGCACGTCGGCGGTGCCGCGGCCGGTCTCCTGATCATTCAGTGCGAAGTGCTTGATGCCGCCGAGAACGAACTGATCCTGGACGGCGCGAATATGAGCGGCCGTGATCTTCCCCGCTAAAATGGGATCCTCGCCCTTGGTTTCAAAGGTGCGGCCATCGCGCGGTTCGCGGCCGATGAGGTTAACGTTGCCTCCCAGATTGGCATTGATCGCGTAATCCCTCAATTCGGTGCCGATCACCTGGCCGTACTTGTAGGCCTCATTCAGGTCCCAAGTGGCGGCGCTGGCTATGGAAGAGGGAAGGGCGGTGGCTGGTCCCACGCCATTGCCAACCCCCACGCTGCCGTCGGCCAGGTAAAGATCCGGAATGCTGAGCCTCGGTATGCCTGGAACCCAGCCCGCTGCGCCGCGCGGAATTACCGCCACGCAGGCGGCGCAGCTCCCGGCGCCATGCACGAGTTGGAGCTTCTCGTCCTGTGTCATCTCAGCCAGCAAGGCGTCGGCGCGCTGGTCAGGGGTCAGCGAGGGTGAGGGTAGGATGGGCGTAGGCGTAGGCGAAGTGGAGGACTGTTTACCACCGCACGCCCCGAGCAAGGCGACGAATGCCAAAATGAGGGCCCCAGCAGCGAATATCCGTGCGAAATGCCACCCACTTGGCACCCGGCCAGATTGCTTGCTCTTCGAGCCCTTCGAATGACCGCCGCGAAGCGCGTCTGTAGCGCGAGAAGCTGCAATGTCTGCCTTGGTTTGAACTCGTGTTCCCCACATGGCTCACCCCTTCGCGTGTCTGGAGCTAACGGCGCGACGTTCCCTTTCGACTACAAAGCTGACGGTAGTGTACCGCGAAGCCGTGCTTTTGCCCACCAAGTTACCATCAAGCAGAAGGGCCCGCCGGTTTCCAGCTGGCAGCTATATTCTCTGGGAATGGCCAGCATGTCGTCCGCGGGCGGCGCCGATCCGCCGCGGCGGACCCTCTATGTCGGCGACCGTTAAGAGCCAGGACAGGCCATGGATAGGACGCGGTGACACAGGTGTCCCCAGTGTCCGTGGGACGCCCCGATGCATCGGAGCGCCACCCGCGAGTTTGGAGGAAAGGCCGGTCCACCGTTCTGCTCCACATGAAATGGTGTGGGCGTGGAATCACCGGTTAATGCTCCTCCAACAGGATGACCTGCGGGTCTCCGTTCGTCCGTCTGTACAGCGGCGTTAACCGGCCTGAATTCAGCGCGGGCGGAGCCCTTGGCGTGGACACCGGTCGGATCCTTGATCCGAAAAGGTCCCGCTGGGACTACTAGGAGGATATCGCCGCAGCCATGCGGGTTATTTGCCGGCCCAGACGTAGTAGCCCGGCCTTGAGGCGAGCGCGCGGAACCGTTCGCGGGGGACGTTCAGCTTCCCACGCAATGTTCTGTGGCGGGGTTTGAAGGCAGTTTCATCGTCGGGAACGGTTTCTTCCTCCACTGCCTCTTTCAGGATGGGTTCAAATTTCTTGCTGCTGGCTAGGGTTGAACCGTTATACGCTTCCGCGGCAGCCCGGACCCGTGGGTCGTTCCACAGGCCTGCTGCCCAGTTTTCCAGTGAAATCGGGCCGCCGTTCACCGCATGTTCCAGGAAGAACTCGGCCTTTTCGCGCAACCACCACTTAAAGGCTTCCGCGAATTCCTTCTCGTAGTCGGGCGGCACCCAGCGGCGCTTGTACACCGACTGCTCGATGCGTGCGATGTGTTCGTTGGTGCGAATAGCTTCCATCCGTGCCAGCCAGAGCTGTTTGCGCTTCTCTTCCCAATCCGCGGGCGGCCCGGCATTGATGGCGGCAAGCTCGAAAGGCCGCTGGCCGAGTGCCACTTCCCAAGGATGCTCTGCATCCATGCCGCCTAAGCCGACAGCCAGGTGGTCCTGAGGCAAGAGCCCGTATGCGGAATAAACCAGCCAGTCCATTTCTTCTTGGAGGGCGGTCATTTCCCGCCGCAAGCGCTCGCGTTCTTCTCTTGCCTTGGCCCTCAGGGTAAGCAGTTCCTGCGCCGTCCCAAAGGGTCCGGCAATGTCCGGGTGCGGGGCGGTGTACCCTGGCAACGCGCGGCTCCAACCGTCGTAAGCTTCACCAGGCATCTCAAATAGCTTCGTACTCGCGAGACCAGGGATTCGATCCCCTCTCAAGCTACATGTGGTCGACCTAACCACGAAGTTCTCCTGAAGCGCTGTTTGGCTCAATACATGCGCTGGGATTGTCCGCTCGGCGAGAATGTTTCCCGAGAACTCAAATCGGTCTTGCTCGCCGTGCTTGCTAGGTCCTTTGTTGAAGCAGACCTGCTTGAGAATGAACAGAGCACTACTGCTGTTTAGAAACCCGGTCAGTGCGGGCCAAGTTTCGTTGGGGACGTCCGTCTTTAAGACGCACGCCTGAGCCTTTTCCTTAAATGCAACGAAGTGGGCCGATAGATAGCAGTGGTTGTACATGGAGATCTGCGGGAAGATGATGTTATATGTCGCACGCAGTTTGGCTCTGGCGAGGCGCCGATATTCGAACCACTTCAGGTGGGTTTTCTTCTTGGGGGTTGTCCCTGAGATGACCAGATTCTCCAGATGCTGGCGATAGGGCGTAAGAAATTGATCAAGCGAGGGAGGCAGGGGTTCGGCCAGCGGGTCAAGGTTTTCGTCGTATGGGAAGATGATCAATGCACTCGGCCAAACTTCCCAGTCGCGGACATCCTCTCCCGTGGCGTAGCGACGCAAGTATTCGCCGGGGATTCGTAGTCTCCTTGCTAAGTGTGGAAGAAGCACGTACACGTCGTCAGCGCCGGTAATGAACTGCGCGCCGATGGGCTCCGAACATAAGCTTTCGAGACTGGCGCCGGAAGTCTGCTCCAGTTTTACCAGCGTCGCCTGCGCGTCGGTCGAGAAAACCCACGGATGCTTAGCGAGTTCCGCACTTGGCCTGTTCGTGACCGCGACCCATGCATCCCGGTACCCCACGTGCGCGTGATGGGCCACCGCGCCTTGCCACAGTGGGCTATCTTCCGGTGGTGTGCGCAAATCGCCCCTCAGGGTGGCCGTGACGCGGACCGTCTGCTGCAGCGGCGGTCTCTGACCGCCGGTCGGCGGTGGGGGCACTGCCGCTACAGGGGGACTGACGGCACGCGCGAACACGATACACGTGGGGGTCCCATGACCGGGGAACATCAGGCCGCTGCAGTCCACGACTTCTTCTAACTTGTGCTGCGGGAGGAAGTCTTCCACCAATTTCTTCCCGAATTCTCGCTTCGCAAAGGCGTTCGAAACAATGAAGCCCAAGTGGCCACGGGGTCGAAGAATTTGGAAGGCGCGTTCAAAGAACGGCACCAGCAGGTGAAATCCCTTGATTGCCGCGGTCCATCTCTGCATGTAGGCGCGCCGTGCCAGTTCATCTTTCGCCCTCACGAATGGCGGATTCCCCAAGATGACATCGAAGCCCGGATTCCTCCCGTCCGACTTGCCGCTCGGGTCAAGGGGTCTGCCGAATCGGTCGCGCCAGACTTCGGGAAATTCCAATTCCCAATGGAAGAAGCGATACTCCGACGCGATCTTTTCCACCTGTTCCAACCAGGTGGGTAATTCCTTCGGGGTAGGCTCGGTGATGCCGTCGAACCAAGCATGAAATTGTCCCGCGATGTCGAGGCCGAAGAGCGGCGCAAGCTGGCAGTCGTAAGTCAGCCGGAAGCGTCGCAGGTGCTCGCGTGCAACCCGCAGGTTCTGTTCCTTTTTGCCGATGTCCTTCAGAGTCTTCGAATAGTTCTCGTTGATGTAGCGGATGAAACCAACAGCGAGCGCCATTTGCTGAACCAATTTCTGCCCAAAGAGGTCGTGGTGGAATTCGTCCGAGAAAACCCCCAGCAGGCTATCACCACAGCGGAGGTGGTGGTTCAGGAAGCTCAACGGCACGCCCTTGGCTGCGGTAGCGACCCAGAGAGAAAGTTTGGCAAGTTCAACAGCCAGCGGGTTGATGTCCACCCCATAGATGCAACGCTCCGCAACACGCGCCCGGATAAACTCAATGGGCGCATCGAGAGGCAACGGCAACTCGGGTTTTTGAGGCTTCCTCCTACCCGTTCCGTTGGGTTTCAGTTGCGCCCGAATTTTCCCCAACTGTCCATGGACGTAGTCGGCCAGGTACTCGACGGCGAAAACCAGAAAGTGGCCGCTGCCCATGGCGGGGTCTAGAACGCGTCGGTCCAGGACGCGGGCAATGATCGACACTGGATCGTTCCCGCATTCTTCTTCGACTTCTTGCACGAGGGGGTTCAATACGTTTTCGCCGATGAACTCCACGACGTAGTGTGGGGTGTAGTAGCTGCCAGTCGCCTTGCGGTCGGACTGGTCGGCCACCAGCGTAAAATCATCAGCCTCAACCTTGCGTGTGACGTGCTTGTCGCCGAGCAGCCTGACGGAGCCTGCCTTTAGGTCGGCGGCGGACACCGGCTCGAGACGCCATTCCAGCAACCCCTCATAGATCGTCCCTAGCTCGCGAACCCGGAGCGTGGAGTAATCCACGCGGACGGGATGGAACTGGTCCTGCCCGTTCGCCTGATAAACGCGCAGCAAGCGGTCAATCGCATTGGCAACGGCCTGATTGGGTAATGTGACACTCTCAAGAAGGGCACGCGCGGGGGCGAAGTAGTCCACAGCCTCATCAGCAGCAGGGCTGGAAGTCGGCGGCTTGCCTTCAAACAGGTGCCCGTTATATTCGGCCGCGATAGCCTCAAAGATGTCATGGAGCTCGTGCCAGAAGTTCTTGCCTTCCCACTCCCCCCCGCCAATCGAATCACCGTTCTTCTTGGTAATGCGGTCAGCGATCTCGTCTGAAAGCGCCCTTTGCTCGAGCAGACCGTCTGCCTCTGCTTTCAATATGAACAAAAGCCGGAAGAGCTGAATGAGCGCGGCTTCGTAGGCCAGCGAAGGCGGCGTGTTCGGGCTGGCGCGCATGATCGCGGAAGCGAGCAATTCCACCGCGCCGAACGCTTGCCGGCGCAATTCGGCGGTTATGCCCGCCGCGTGACGGGTGGCTTCGTCGTAAATCTTGTCAAGCCGGCCCCCGTTCCGCAGGGCTTCCACGCTGAAGAAATAAACCAGCAGCTTGAAGGCACCTCTTTCCTGCTGGGCAAAGAGCGAGGGCTTGGTGGGAAGCTCGATCTCCAGGTAGTCATGGCGGAGTGGATCGGAATCTCCGCAGTAAAGCCTCCAGGTGTGACCGTTGGTGAGCGCGCCCCAGCGAGGCCCACCACTTCGATGGGCATTCTGGAGGTAGAACTCAATCTGGAATATCGGGTCGCTCAGGTCGGACTTCTTCGGTTTTTCGGCGAACTCCTTCCCCCATCGCTCCGCTTCAACAATCCCGCAGCTTTTCTTGAGCGCTTCTAGCTCCTCACCTTCGGTGATCAGCGATTGGGCCTTGGCCAGGGTTTGCTGGTCCGGGAAAAGGGCGTAATCGATCTCCTTGCCAAGTTGACGCACAGACGGGGACCAGGGCAGACCGAGGATGTCGAAAACACGATTCAGGAATTGGTCCCGGACCGCATCCTCGTTGCTGCCTTTGCTCGCTGGCCTGTTCTTGGAGAGTTGGGGCGTGACCTTTTCGAAGATGGCTTCAATCTCGGCCGCGCGCGGGTCTTCACCTACCGTCTTCCAATCGTCGCGGCCGGAAAGCTGATGGGCGAGATAGTGCTGGGAAATCAGTTTCCCGCGGATTAGCCCGATAATGGAGTCGTTGGTCGACACGTCTGCCATCTGAGGATCAGTCCTTATTTACCAGCCTGGGAAGCATTTAGCAAGCACTGATTAGACGACCACGCTGGTGGCGCCAATCCGCCGCGGCGGATCTTCTATTTCGGCGACCGGTAAGAAGCCAGGCCGGGCGACGGTTAGGAGGCGGTGACAGCAATGTTGCGCGTGTTCGTGGGGCGCATACATGGAAGGCAATGTATGCGCCACCCGCGGATGGTTGCCCAGGGCGGCCACAAGGGCCGCCCCTACGACCCCCTGGGAAACCAAGTCCAGGCCCTTGTCAAGCCCAGCAAGGGACGGCAGAACCAGGGAGAGTTCGCGCGTCGAAACCTTTTCTTTCGCCCCGCTGGGGCTAAATCAGGATTATGGGTTGGTCCTTGTTCCCAGGGCTCACTGGAGTGAACCCCCAAAGTGAGACATTCGTTAACCCAGGATGTATACAGCGAATGGAGGAAAACGAATGTCGGAGAAGAAGCGAAGACGAAGGTACAGTGAGGAGTACAAGCGGGAAGTGGTGAGGC